>Ga0209960_1004496_pt1 | contig 10645 bp, 12 predicted proteins | sample ThiBiot_500_plan_2_FD_183947 | JGI IMG/M metagenome (GOLD analysis project Ga0209960, IMG submission 183947) | Wastewater bioreactor microbial communities from Cape Town, South Africa - Thiocy_expt_500_plan (SPAdes) | ecosystem: Engineered > Bioreactor > Thiocyanate-remediating >... | reverse complement strand
GATTATTTTACGAAGTTTATCGTTGCTGTTGCATTGCCAAATTGTACTGCTATTACCACCGCAGCCGCCATATTCAATGATTATATCTGTCGATTTGGTGTTCCTCGAACGATTATCTCAGATCGCGCTACAAGTTTTAAAAACGAACTAATGAATTCATTATCGAAATTACTCGGTTATAATCATATATTTTGTACAGCTTATAGGCCCCAGTCGAATGGTGCCGTCGAACGTTTTAATAGTATATTTGTCACTCAATTAGCCAAACTCACTGATCGTGAATTGAACAATTGGGATAGTTATCTTAACCCAATCATTTTTGCTTATAACGCCGGTGTACATGCGTCAACAAGTTTCTCACCATTCGAATTAACCTTTGGACGTAAACCGAATTTACCAACAGATTTATATCCAATGTCATTCACATTCGAACATCATCACGATTATCTACGACAATTAATACTCAATCTCGAATACTATCATCGAACAGCGAAGGAAATCATGCTCAAACAACAGAAACTAACAAAAAATCGTTATGATCTCCGACGAACAAATCCTCACTACGAACCTGGTGCAACTGTTCTAACTCGTGTTTTTACAAATCGATCCAAATTAGACCCACGATATTCAACAACTCCAAAGATTATCATTCGACAACAACATCCAATTTATTATGTTCAAGATTCGAAAACAAACGTTATTTCTCAAGTTCATGTTAGTGATATTCGACTATTATCTCAATGAACGTGATAGCCGACAAACATATACATTTATTCTTTAAAAAAAAAAAAAAAGAGCCACGTGACATTACATTATAAACAGATTCTATTTTATCTTGTGTTTGAATTGCATTCAGTGTTTTACCATGATCGAGTCTTTTTATCCGGTCAAATCGATTTAGAATGTTTTATCTATCACAATACGAAAATAATCTTCTTACATAATGGTTATGGCATCTGACTTGAATCGTTATTTATTTCTTTTTATTTTATTTATTTTTCATTACGTTTATTTTGGTTATTCAGTCACGAAAAACGTTAACAAGTTAGTCTATTTATCCTGATCGATACAAGTGATTTTGTCCGACGTCATGAACACAACTGATCTTCAAGAATTATTTATCTCGAATCATCGTGTTACACTTCGAACAAAATGTTTTTTTTCTTGTCTCTCTCTTCTTTTTTCTTAGTCTGTTCTGTAATGGATATTCCTCATTTTCTTACGTGAACTCCGATATCTTTATGTCGTAGCACAAAAAAAAATGGAATTTTTTTTTCATCAACAGGGGAGAGTGTTAGGATCTCTCTTATCGATCCTCCTTTTTACTTTTATTTACATGTTATTCTTTCTTTCTCTCTCTCTCTCTCTCTTTCCCGACTAGGCTATATATTGTATATGTTTTCTTCTTCTTTCTCGGACTTGGAAAAGAATAAACGACAAAACGAACCGTCTGAATTCGAAGTCTGTTGTCTAACAATCTTGAATCCTTACGTCAAAATAGCGGCACTTGCCGCAATACTAGCGCCAATGATTATTCTTGTTCATGTCCACCGGGTTTCAGTGGTATCCATTGTGAATCTGATCACCGACTTTGTAAACCATATACTTGTTTGGGTCGCGGTATTTATCTTTTCCTATTGAAAAATGATCAAATTACACTTTCTTTGTAGGTAACTGTAGTGAGACACCAGATCATGATTTTAATTGTACATATGATAATGGTTGGTATGGTACTAATTGTGAAATTATGATTCATTATTGTGATGTTAATACATGTAAGAATGGAGGTGTTTGTCGACCATTATTACTCGGTTTTGAATGTTTATATATTGGTGATAGTTATTCTGGTCGTTATTGTGAAATAACATCTCGAAGAATTGTTGTCTTAAAAATTGTTTCAAAATTATTTGCTTATATTGCTATTATTGTAATGCGGCAAGTACAGCACTATTTATTATCATTATGGATGTTCTAAAATATTGTTCTGGTGTTGATTCTGTTCGGAAAGAACGAGAACAAATACGAAGAAACAAACAAGCAAAAAAACGAAAACGCCCTGTTATTCAACGTCAACGTTTTGTTTATGTCAATGCACCACCGTCAACAGGTGTCCCTACTACAGAAACAACTGTTTAGAAAAACTTTTCTTTTTTTCTTTTTTATATGTTGTATACATCAATATACGCTTTATTTTAAATGTAATGTAATGCTATGCGCGCTTATGTAAAAAAACATTTTACTCGAATAAAAAATAAATTATTAATTATTGTGGTAAATAATATTTTCTTTGCACATATTACCAAAACACAAGTGATGGGAAGAAAGAAAAGTACTTAGTCGTGCCCTATATGTTTCATTTGGTTTTAGTTATTCTTCCTTTTTTTTTGTTTATATCAATTATATTAAACATGACATTTTATTACTCATGCATTACCTTTTCATATCGAATAGAAGAGTATATTAGTTGGAATTTCCCCCATATACTATCGATGGCATAATATATATTTTGGCTTTTTCCTAGCGTTAGTCACAATATATATTTGTATATATATAATATAATATTTTCACTTCGTAAGTATCAATAAACATGAGTGTGCGAACACGAAAGGATGGCGAACCATTTACAGTTGGTCTTTTAGCAAATTTTGCTCCCGATATTCTTGGAGGTATTATCTATTTAGCAAAACAAATTGATCAAACTGCTAAAAATGTTGCTTCAAATAAAGAAGATTGCTACTATTTAGCTCGAAAAGTTCAACAAGTTGTTGGCTTTTTACAAGAAATTCAATCTGTTGCACCACCTAGTGATACATTCATTCAAGCAGTATTTGACTTAGAAGATATACTTATGCAATGTTTACAATGTTTAGAAAAATTTAGTGCTGCAGGAAAATTTCAACGAATACGTAGTAGCAATCGTTATAAAATGAAATTTGAAAAACTTAATCGACGATTAGATGAATGTGAGCGTAGGCTTTCATTTGGTATGATAGCTAATACTTATGTGACATTAAATCTATATTATAATGTTCAGTGTGTGTCTGTCTGTCTGTCCACTTTGTTTCATGAAATTAAAGATAACAAAAGATCAGAGAGGAGTGAGGATCGAGTTTTCTAGAACATACCAGTGTCCTAGAAATACTGGATTTCCATAGAATGTTCGAGAACTTTCTAGAAAAATCTAGAACAATTGAAAAACAGTGCTGCTCAATAGGAAAATCGAAAGCTAGGTTGAAGGATATTTACTTTCTAGAATGTTCAAGATACATTATTGTCATTCTCGAATGTTTTAGAAAACTCACCATTTTTCTATTGATTAGGTCAAAGGTGAGTGAATGCAGAATTTAATACTGAGTTCTACTTGAGTTAGCTATTCGAGATATTAATGCTAAAGCATACGAAATGACAGCATACGTATGGAGCACTGAAATTGCGTAAAAAAATGCAAAATAGGCTACATTTTAAAAGGAATACGAATTGCGCGCAGTATGCGCAGGTTCTCGCTAGTAATGTATATAGTTACCAATATATTTCTACACCAATTCTTTTCGATGAACAACGTAGAAAAAAACATCATATTCAATTACAATCTCGACAAATAATATCTTCTAAAAATATTCATCATGGAAGAAGAATAAAATAAATTTATTTATTCCAGACTTTTCTCCTTTAATTAGTACTTCAAAAAAGGAGATAATTATCAATTGTTCTTCTTCTAGGAAAAAAAACTGACATTCTGCATTGCGCGATTTTCTTGATAAAGCGTGTTTTTAAACTTGTTGATTAAATGTAATCATATCTCCTGAATAAAAAAAATCCAATTTAATGTCTATTGTATGATTTTGCTATTATCATCAATGAGATAAAAGATGATAATAGCAAATTCATACAATAACTATAAAAGATAAGGACTGAAATATATCAAGGCGTAATTCATTTTCTAAGCATTCAAAATTCATTTTTACATATCTTTTTGGAAAAAGAAAATAGATATAAAAATGGTTGCTTATATTCTTTTCAAATAAGTTAACAAAATTGATAAAACATTTCAAAGGTGAAAGTAAAATATTAGTAAACTGTAACAGTTAATCCAAGAAAAGATTCATCGCATTCCACAAAGGCATGTTTTTTTTTCGAATATAGAAAAAAATGTCACTAAGGATGATTTAACCTCCTGAATACGGCTGTCTTCAATTGAAGACAAGCAGAACGAAAAAAAAAATTTGTCATTCTGTCGTATCGAGAAGCATATGTTATAGAAAAGAAAATGAATATTTCTATTCTCATTGAATTCTGTTTTGCCTAATGCAGAAAATATATTATTTCGTGATAAGGAGATGTATAATTTACTTGGAAAATGTTGAACTTTGACGAGCTTTTTCGGAATAATATTGGCTGGTAGTGAATTAGCCCGCTTCTGAGGTGGTGTACATTCAGCCAAAGGTTTTCTGAAAGTACCAGTTGATTCCATTGTTTCACGAACAAAACTATTGAAAAAGAAACAGTGAGTGTGTGTTCAGAGAGATCGTAGAAGTCTTACCTTGAGAGAAAATTTGAAAAACGAGCTTTCGAGTTGTAGTTGTGATACATGACGAAAGCATTGAACAGGAGTCGGGCAATGAAATGAATGCCGAGTTTGACAAACCATCGATACGACTTTCGATCAAGACATGCGTGATGAAGTGAACTATCACTCAAGTCAACTCCACCTATACTTCGATTGTAGTCAACAATTGATGATGGTTTCGAGATATATTTTTTTGCTCCACCTGACAAATTAGAAATCAGAAAGAAAGCAAAAGATGATATGACATACCTTTTTCAAAACGTTCGACTTGAACAATACCAGCTATGCCTTTCGAATCAACAACGTAGATCTCCTTGTCACCACTAGCTTTTTTATCGACGAATTTGATCATCAATAAATCTCCATTTCTCATGAAACAAGAATCAGGTGCTTTTAGTTTTTTTCCGACCAAATCTTTTGGTACACCTAGATGAAAACATTGAATGAAAAATATTCGTTTCAAGTAAAAGAGTATCTGATTGAATTTGTCCTTTTTAGATAAACTAATTCAGTATGGATCTCTCGTTGGCATCAAAAAAACGTCGGTCTGTGGAAAGTGAAGAAAAAGAAAATCGAAATGAGAGAACAGATGATCGGGCAAAAAAAATGAAGGTAACAACTGCTGATCAATCGAAAATTCGTGATCAGATTGTCGAAGAATTTCGAAAACGAAGTCTCGAAATTCCATTTCAAATGATCGGTAAAAACCTGAATGACTATCTTAGTCATCATAACTCTTGTCGTTTGTTTTCACATTGTAGATGCACTCGATCGAGTCGAAACGAGTAAATCAAATCGAAATGATAGCGAACATCGTAAAGAATTATACACTCGTTTATCTCGATATCTTGATCAGCGTCATGTACGAGATCATGAACAAACGTACGTTTTTTCAGATCTTATCAATCAACTAATTCGTTGTCGATTTCCAAGTGATATTCATGGATATTCGAAGGTGAAAACCTTCAAAAATGGAAAGCTGATCGATGTTTCCGAAGAAAACAAACAAAGAATAAAAGAATATGTCTTATTGAAATAAAAAATTACCTCGATTTTTTTTAATAGTTCCAGTAATAGTTGTTTGATGTTGAATAAACCATATTGCCAAACGAGCACTGACAGACCAATTATCAGCATACAAACAGTAAAACTTATACAAGAGATGACCAGCTAGATGAACGACTATCCTTTCTGAAACAGGAAGTGATCGAACATCAGAAAAACTATTTGCCCATGAATCTGTTCCTAAACATTCGACATCTTATAGAAAGAGAAGCGGCTAGAAAATATTATTACCTTGACCAGTATAGACTTCAAAATTGACTAAATATCCATTTGAAGAATCGCATAAAGCGAAAGTTTTGATACCAAATCGAGCCCTTTTTCGAGGATTGTATTGCTTGAATGCCTGTTCAATAAGAAGAAAAGTTTGAGCCAAATACAACACATCAACGTACTAATCTCCCTTTATACAGTAATAAGGTTTCGTCAACAGCAACATTTCGTGATGGAACGTATTTTGAGAGACATATATTTCTAACTTCATCAAGAAACGGACGTATCCGTTGCAATCGATCGTTCTCAACTAAATTTTCACAATCTGCAAATCTTAGAAATCTAATGAGTAAAAACAATGAATAAAATATGAATAAAAAGAAAAAGCGATATTACCGAAGAATAAAAAGAAATCGATCGCGAGACAAATAATGCTGGGAATGAAATATTGGTGTTATAAGATAAGAATCCGTGGACCAATATTCGGAGATTGATCGTTTTTTAATCATACCCATATGAACTATAATAGCGACGAATTTTTTCATCTCATCACGAGAGATCTTTGAACAAAAAAATTCAAATATAATACTACTTATAAAAACGATCTCACCAGCTTCCATTTTGGTTGACTTGGTGATGATAATATCATCTTATCAAAGTAAACACGAGCACGAGTATTAGTCCATGTAACAATATGATCAAACAAAGAATCTGGTAGCATTTCATTGTAAAAAGTAGCGGGAGAAACATTAGAACTGATATGAAAAGTAGGACCAGATTTCTCTTTGAAATCTGGTAAAACATTTGGTCTTTGATCATGATCTGGCTCTACAAAATTCCAACTATCATTGGTATTTTGGATAGTTGTTGATGATAAGATATTTTTTTGATTTGGATATGTGCAGTCGTCATCACTACAAATGAATTTACAATAATCATTGCATCTCAATCGAAAGAAAATTGAACCTAGATTCTTCACTTGCATAATCTTTTTTCTCTGTACTTTTCACATGAACTGCTCGATCAGCAAAACGTTTAGAATATAGTTCATCATCATAACTAATAAACAATATCATTCGAATCATTTTACATTCGTAGAGTACAAATCGATACCTGTATTCGTCACTTTCATAACCTTTTTTTTCATCATTTCTCGTGTGAAGTGGCTGATGAAGATGAACAGCACGGTTAGAATTTCGTTCGTTATCATAACTAGCAATTAAAACTGTTCGAGTATTTTCATACTTCTAATTCGATTTATCACCTATATTCTTCACTTCCATCTTCGATATCCATATTAATCAATTCATTTTCCATTTCATCAATATCGGAGTCGAGAAGAGCTGGCATAACATTTTCATCTTCTTCATTATCATTCTCAACATCATCAAAATTTTCTTTATTCATGTTCGCTTCAAGACGTTCTGAATGTGCACAAATCTTTTTTTTAAGCTCTCTCTTCTACACTTTTTCCCTAGTTACACATTATACAGACAGAACATAGACAGTTCTATATGAACATACATGTCATGTTTGATAAAATATGGAATATATATGCAGCTGATATGGATCGACAGAACGAAAGAGAGAGTGATTTTTTATTTTTCTTCTTGCGTTCTGTCAGAACGAAAAAAGAGCCAGTATACAGGAGGTTAAGAGAAACAAATCTTTGTTTTTCTTTCACGTATACCTCAAGTGTCATTTGAATGGTATTATATAAAAGTCTGCGGGACAGTCCCGAATCCCGAAAAAGCCCGTTTGTCCTGTTCCGTGGGACAATCGAGGTTGCCCCAAAAATTTCTCGGGACGGGGCAAACAGGATCGGGATATTCGGGATCAGGACAATATTAAAAAAAAATAAATACGGAAACCTCGGATTTAAATCCGAGAGTTATGTGCACTTCAAAAAACCAAAAGAGTATTTACTATGTTTTCTATTCTCGTTTCATCGTAAATATATTTTTAGCTGTACTAAAAGGCTAGAAAAAAGGTGAGTACACTACTAGATATCTGATTTCTCAAGACTGCGCCAAAGGAATGAAGGAATCGGATAGAGTTTGTACTGATTAACCAGTCACTGTAACCGCATTGATAACCTGCGGATGAAATTGTAATTATTCACGAAATCACTTTTCGTTGCCAACAAAAGTCTTTATTTATTTTTTCAACTACAAAAGAAATAATGCAAATGTCAACGTCAACAGTAGTTCTGTTACGATACGCCTGAGATATTTTATAGATTTCTCCATGAAAAAATTATCATTATTAATCCATTTATAAATATCGAGTTAAATTATATTAATATTTCAATTTGTGAACGATTTTTACATTCAATGAGTGGAATAATTTCTTTTGATCGATTTTCGTGTTTAAAAAAAAATAACTTCGCCATTAAATTTTGGAATTTGTCGAATCAATGGCGAATTTGATTTTGCGACAAATTCAAACTAGTTGAAAAATATATCGCAAATTAATCGGCATTGGAATTAATTCATACATTATAGTAGTATAGTGGTATAGTAGCTTTTCTATCTAAAAGAAAATTTAGCGCTTTATGAAAAATTCCATTTACTAAAATACAATTGCATCTTCAAATTCTACTTATACCGCGAATACCGCGAACACCACTAATACTTTCATAAAATGATTTTTCGGCAAATTTATCCTATTTGTTTCATCAAATAATTTGCCACAAAATGAAATTCCCTATCATATGTACCATCTTGATTTTTTTTCAAAAGATGCGCTGCCGAAAGCTCTATAAAAGCTATATAAACAAATTCCTATTACACAAAACAAAAAATCAAAAAAGGTCTTCCAAATATTTTTATTATCATTTTATCTTTTTTTATTTAATTTTTTTCGTAGTATCGAAGTTTGTTTTTCTTGTTGCGTTTGATATTCAAAGGTTTTTCGATTTGATCAGTTGTACATATGTAGTATTCGATCTCTGCTATTCAAGCACATAATTGAATTAAACTAATGTAGTGTGGTTTTAATATATGACTCAAGACAAAACAGTAGAGCGAGACTTTTGACCCGCACTGTATATTACGATGGTATTTATGTGAATGATCTGATTTATAGGGTAAATAATATGGTTCAGCTGTTCGCTTATGAAAAACACATATTCTCAAATGATCATTTTCATTAATAATCGTCACATCAAGATAATTAACTGATGTATCAGTAATATAATCAATTTCGATATTCATATCTTTCTTTTTAGCTATTTCAAGTTGAATTTGAATTTGTTCTCAAGTTTCATTAGTAGCCATAAATATATCATCTATATATCTATATATGTATGTAAATTAAATAAAAAAGAAAACAGACCTTCCATAGATTTTCTTATATATATTTTGATGTTTAATTCGAGTTCGAATATAAATGAAAATTTCCAAAAATTACATCAACTCCAGAGTCGGCAGAAAGCCAGAAACATTTCTTATGATATACACCTAATAATTCAGATAAGCCCATCTTATCACAGTGGTAGAAAGCCAGAAAAGTAGAACATTTTTCTATTTGAATTATAAATTTTAACTGAGATAAGGCTGTCTTATAACTACGGCGGAAAAAAATTATGTCAATGGAAAAATATAATTGAAATCGAATTACGGAAACTTCGTTGAAAATATATATGTAAGTCAACAAATTGGTATGAATGAAGTCTGCTCTTGTTCGTATTAATTGTAAAAGTTATTGTTTTTTAATGTGGTAGGGAGTGCGGATTCGATTTTCGAGAAGTTTAAGTTATAACTTTGTTGGGAGATGTGATAGTTGAGGTTTAGATATTGATAAATACCAAGTAGGTATTATTTGTTTCTATCGTTTTCATATGTGTTAAACTTTCAACTCTTCAATTTTCAAATTTAACAGTACTGGCTTCATGTCAGCAAAACTTCACAATTCGGAAAATTTATTTGAAATCTGAAAAATTGAATAAGAAAAATTTACAAGTTGAAAACACGAAAGTTGAAATGAGAGCTTAAAAAACTCGAAATTTGGTGCATTGAAAACTGAAAAAGAAAAAATGAAAAATTGAATTACACTTGCTCGAACAGTTACAAAGATATTCTCATTTCAATCAACTTTTCAATCTCTACACATATGAAATTAATAAATAATTCAAGAAGTAAAGCAATCGATTTGTTAAACGAAATGGGAATTGTGAGTTCATAATAGTGGGTTATGGCACAACACCACCAAAACTATCGATATAGACATAACCTGAATGACCGCCTTGTGCACAGCCTGTTGCGCAAACACTGAACCCGAAGGTGTGTAGAAGTATGAACCGGATTGGTTGAAACGAGTGTCGGATGAAGCCGAACCTGCGCCGGCATTGTACACACGTCTGAGTACTATGTCGCCGACAGTTATATCTTGCAGTTCGATGATCATAAGCGAAGATACGTCTGCAGTGTGGCCACCATTTTGCAAAACCGCTAACCATGCAAAGTAGATGTCCGCCCATGTCCACGCTTTTTTAGAGATTTCATCGTAATTACGCGTAATGAAGAAATTGCGTCACAATTACGCGTAATTACGGCGTATTGACCGTAGAAATAGAAATATACATTCAGAAATTACACTCAGTACGACGTAATTACGATCGTAACTACGCCGTTTTATCCGTAATGTTAGAAATCCTACCAAATAGGCTGGGACACATGTTTCAATGACTCGTTCAACTTACTAAAGGATGAAGGCATCATTTTGCCTATTGAAATTTCAAAACTGCCCATCTTTTGCAGAACTCCTCAATTAAGTGTTTGAATAGATTGTTCAAAAACGCCT
>Ga0209960_1004495_pt1 | contig 10645 bp, 9 predicted proteins | sample ThiBiot_500_plan_2_FD_183947 | JGI IMG/M metagenome (GOLD analysis project Ga0209960, IMG submission 183947) | Wastewater bioreactor microbial communities from Cape Town, South Africa - Thiocy_expt_500_plan (SPAdes) | ecosystem: Engineered > Bioreactor > Thiocyanate-remediating >... | reverse complement strand
AAAAAAACAACAAGTCCTCATCTTATTTTTCAATTTTTACCCGAAATCCTTCTCAAAAAGAATCAAATAAAAGAGGAATACATTCACAAATGACAACTAAACAACTTTATTGAAAAAAATTAAGATGCTTATCCGTATTTTTTTTCAATTTTTGAACAAAATGAAATTTTTTATAATTGTTTCGAAGAAGAAAAACCGCCGCCATCTTTAATCCCGGGTCTATAAAACAATCACAAAAAAAATTTGGAGTTTATTGATAGACATGATTTTATTGATAACTATTTATAATACACGATATAAGATGGATATGTTTGTGATTCATGAATAACTAATTCATCAGCAATCCATTTTTCTTTTAATTGATCAATTTTAGTTATTGGAAAAGCTGAGCTAATATATCGATCATCAACTTTTATTTGTTGTTAAAATTAGTTGTTGATTGAAATGTTAAATTTAAAAAAAGAATAAAAAACAAAGAGAATAGGAATAGAATACCAAGAGTGAAATGAGATTGATAACCAGGATTCATTGGTTTTCCTAAATATCCTTTGGTTTATCCTTTCCTTGCAAGAAGACTTTTCCTTCTTCATTTGTCAGAAATGGATGTTCAATAACAGGAAATGGATTTCCAACTATCACAAATCCAATAACAAATACTTTGGGATTCTTTGGACAATATTTTGTTGCATATTCTGCTTTGGATGTTACATAAACTCCTTTTGAGTAAAATTTGATTTTATTAAAGAATTAAATTTAATTGAAAGATGAAAAAACCTTGTGAATAATAACCAGCATCAATTTTGCAAACAGTTGCAAATCCATGGTCAGCTTTAATTTTTTGAATTTTTAATTTGATGGAAGGATTTCAGGAGAAAAAAAAAAAAAAAAAAAAAAAAAAAAAAAAAAAAAAAAAAAACCAATTCTCCAAGCAGCATCTTCAGTTGTTCCTTGAATCATTGGAATCACAAATGACTATAATTTTTGAGTTAATTGAAAGAAGTAAATAAAATAAAAATAAAATAGGAAAATAAATCACATTATTTCCATGATTCCATCCAATTTTTCTAAATTTTGAAATATAATCACCCAAATATTGAATAATTGATTTCCTTAATTCTGGTTCTGATTGTTCAATCCAATCTTCTTTCTTTAGTAAATTTGGATTATTTTGATGTTTGCCATAGATTTGTTTCCCACAAACTTCAAATGATTTCTTCCATTCCTGGTTTTCGGTTCCAATAACTTTATCAATTTTTGAAAGATCAAATCCAAATAATTTGAGTAAATATTCAATTTTTTCATATTCCTTTTCATTTAATATTTTTGAATTTTCAAAGATTGGTTCTGTATCACTTTTTTGATTTCCTTCATTTTGATTTTGATTCTCATAACTGTAATTCCAATAATTATTTCCTAATTTATTGGTTATTTGTATTCTTATTTCAAGAAAAAAAAAAGAAATTAAAAATATACCAGTATTATTTTGATTACTTAAAGTATCAAGTAAACCAGTTTTAAATAATAAATCTTCATTATAAATTGGAAAATGAGTAATTGGACATATTAATTTTCTATCTTTTAATTCCAATTTACAATCTTCAATTACTTCATCCCAATCGATTAATCCTTTTGAAAAATGAGGAGATCTAACACATTCTTTCCATTTCACTCCTCCATAATTTCCACTCACTATCTTCACTTCTTCATAAATATATTTCATCATTTCTAAACATTCTTTCCTTTCTTTTCCTCTAATTCTAATTTCAAATAAATTTTCTTCCATTTTAACTTCCAATAAACATAAGACATTCTCATCACCAAAATGTTTCAATAATACACCTCTTCTCCAAACTATATTATCAATTATTTTATCATGAAATCGAACCAACAATCTGGAAACCATTTCACTTGGAACTTGATTAAATGAAAATATCCTTTCAATTTCGATTTTTCCTCTTGGGATTGTTGTTGGCCATTTATTTTCTAATTCATTTTCAATTGTTTTTGTTTTATCTTCTGAAAGTAAATTTGGAATAATGAGTTTTTTTTCATTTCCATTTCGATTTTGTTGATCTTCCAAAATGAAACAAACTTCAAATTTTTGCAATAAAGATAAATAAGTATCAATTAATTTTGTTGATCCATTCCAAATCTTGTTTAATTGAAAATAATCAATAATTCCATTTAATCTCATTTGCCTTGTTGCTTGATCTGCTTTAAATAAATCTCCTAATATGTTTTTTGTGAAATGTTGTGGATCCAAAACAACAATATTTGATAATTCAATTGGATTGTCAAAATAAACACAAGTTCCCCATTCATGCAATAATCTTAATGCTCTTTTCACAAATTCAATATCAAATTCAAATGATTGTGATTGATATTTGGATTGAACATGATCAATTAAATCTTGAATTTCAATAATTGGGTGATTTCGTTTTAATTTCCTTAATTCATAAATGGATTTTTCAATTGATAAATATCCAATTGGAATTTTTTCTCCCATATATGAATGTCCTAATGAAATATTAAATATGATTTCTCTTAATTCATCAATATTTTCCAATGTTGAACAACTCACTTCAAAATAAAATGGTGGGGATTTCAATTCATTATTATCATATATTTCCATTATTTTGGTTTTTCTTAAATTTTTATCCTCATTATTTTGATTATCATTCACTGAATCCAAAAATGTACCAACAATAATAATTGAATAAAATGGTTTTCCTCTTTCATCACAATATTTTTGATTTAAATGAGATGATAATGATTTCAACCAAAAATCCAAACTTTCTGATCCTTTAATTCCTTTATCCATTCTATATAATACCAAAAATGTTGATCTATTTGATAAAAAATAATGATGGGTATTATAATAATCATGTTGTCCTGCAAAATCCCAGGTTGAATATTCAACGCTATCATCTTTATCATCCTTTTCATTTTCATTTTGTTTTGCTTCTAAGTTTTTAGTTTGATATTGATTGAATATTGAAGAATTCCAAATATGAGTATTTACTTCTATTCCATGAGTTGCAGAATTTAAAATAACCCTTTTCAATCTTTCGAACCATTTATCTCTTGTTTCTTTATTTTTAAAATAAATTTCTCGTTTCTTCTGAGCTTTGCCATTTAATGGAATTAATTCTAATCCTGTTTCTTTAATTTTTTGAACATTCCATTGTCTATTTTCAAGAATAATTTCTTTATAAACTTTGTTTAATTCCTTTGATTTATATCTTCTTAAGCGCTTTCCTTGTAATTCCAATAAATATTCAGTTCTCACCAGTTTTCTTTTTGTTTCTCCAAAATCGATAATTGGGAATAAACAATCTAAAAGGGTCGTTTTTCCAACGTTTTCATAACCAACAACCATTAATTTTGTTCGGTAAAGGGAGTTTGAAGTTGGAATAGGCTTCGTATTTGAATCTGTATTTGTATCTGTATTTGAATCTGAATTTGAATCTGTATTCGAGCTTGAGGGTTTATATAAATCTAAAATGTATTGAATAATTGATTTTGTTCCTTGATTTCTAATTTCAATTGGAATTGTTTCTAATCCTTCTGTTGATTCCAATTTTATATTATCAATTCTATTGAATTTTTTCGTTGTTTTGAGGTGTATTCGGATTTAACTTTCAAAGTAGAGTAAATAAAAAAAATACTTAATATTTTGAATGTTCAATGTTCGCTGTAAATTTTCATATTTCCAAATTAAAATTTTTAAGATTTCGAGAGTAATTGAAGATCTCAATCCACAGTTTATTAGCCTGTTTGAAATTTTAATTTTTTTAAAAAAAATTTTGTGAAGGAAAAAATAAAATAACCTGAATTCTTTGATGTTGTTATTTTTTTTTCAAATGTTCATTTAAAATCAAAAAATCTTGTTGATTAATTGTTTCATTTTCAATACAAAAGAAGGGTGTACTTTGAAATGTTTCTAAATATTCTTGATACCTTTGATCTATTTTGTTGGAGTTCAATATCTATAATTTACGATTTGTTCTTGTAATTACCTGTATCAAGTTTTTGAATGACCTTCACAACGTTTGAGTGGTTTTCTTCTATTGAGATATCAATTGCTGTTTTTCCTTCATAATTTTTTTTCCTTATTGAAATTCTTTTATCATTTAATAATAATTTCACAATTTCAATATGTCCTTTTTCACATGCAATATAAAAAGGTGTTTCACCATCATTATCTGCTTTATTGAAATCAACTCTTTCATCGTTCAATAATATTTTGACAATTTCAATACATCCGTTATAGCAGGCAATAAAAAAAGGTGATTTATCATCTTCATTCACTTTATTGATATCAACTTTCTTATTATTTAGTAATATTTTGACAATTTCAATATGTCCATTTTGACAAACAGTGTAAAAAGGTGATTCGTTCTTCTTATTTGTTTTGTTTATATTTACTCTTTCATTATTTAATAATATTTTCGCACTGTCAATTTGTCCAAAAAAACAAGCAACATAAAAACAAGCCCAATAATCATTCTGAGTTTGTATTTTATCAACCCTTTCATTGCTGAATAATAATTCCACAATTTCAATATGTCCGCAATAACATGAAATGTAAAATGGTGTTTCGCCATCATTATTTGCTTTATTGATATTAACTCTTTGGTTGTTTAATAATAACTTTACAATTTCAATATGTCCTTCTCTACAAGCTTCATAAAAAGGTGTCCAACCATTTCTATTTTTTTGATTAACGTCAACTCTTTTATCATTTAACAATAAGTTCACAATTTCAATATGTCTATCATAACAAGCCATCCAAAAATAAGCCGAAGAATCATTCTTTGTTTGTGTTTTATCAACTCTTTTATCATGAAATAATAATTTCATAATTTCAATATATCCATTTTCATAAGTAACATAAAATGGTGTTTGACCATTCTTATTTTCTGCTTTATTTACATCAACTCTTTTATCATTTAATAATAATTTCACAATTTTCAGATATCCCCTTTGACAAGCAATATAAAATGGTGTTTGACTATCTTTATTTGCTTTATTGATATCAATTCTTTGGTCATTTAATAATAATTTAACAATTTCAATATGTCCTTCAGAACAAGCATTATAAAAAGGTGTTTTACCATGAATATCTGCTTTATTGACATCAACTCTTTTATCACTTAATAATAATTTCACAATTTCAATATGTCCTTCTTGACAAGCAATATAAAAAGGTGTAAATCCATTACCTTTTACTTTATTGATATCCATTTCTCTTTCACTTTCTAATAGCAATTTCACAATTTCAATATGCCTATTTTCACAAGCAATATAAAAAGGTGTTTCATCATCATTATCTGCTGTATTTACATCAATCCTTTTATCATTTAATAATAATTTCACAATTTCAATTCGTCCATAAAGACAAGAAATATGAAAGGGTGTTTCTCCACTATCCCTTGCTGTATTGATATCAGTTCTTTGGTCATTTAATAATAATTTCACAATATCAATATGTCCTTGATAACAAGCAGTATAAAAGGGTGTTTCGCCGCTATCCCTTGCTTTGTTGATATCAACTCTTTTATCACTTAATAATAATTTCACTATTTCAATATGTCCATAAGCACAAGCAATATAAAATGGTGTTCTCTTCAAATTGAAATGTTGCCAATTTGTGTTAATTTGAGTGTTTTGAAGTAATTGTGCAACTTCTTCAACTTTTCCATCTGAACAAGCTTTGACAAGTTGCTCCTCCATTTGTTGTTTGAAGGTCCACAACACCAATCCCAAAAAAAATTCAAGAACAAACAAACAAACTACGGCATCAGGAAGTTTGGAGGAAAAAAATTGAAAACATATCAAAAAGTTTATAAATTTTTTTTGTATTTCTTTAAAAAAAAAAAATCTTCTTCAACATTAAATTGGTAAAAAATTTTGGTTGATTGCTTATTGTTTGTTAGCTGATGAATCACTCAAGTTGGTTTTGAAAGCGTTCAGTCTTTTTCTGATATTTATTTCGGTTTAGATTAGGTTTAGACTAGATTTAGATCTTGTGGTTATGAAGGTTATTTGAAGTACAAATTACATAAATCTGATTTAAATACAAGTATTGTGGAAACAGAGATTATCAATCAAGTTTCACAAAAGATAATATAAAAGATGGGTATGGGAAAACCATGAAATAAAAGTAATAAGAAGTAAAAGAAAAAGAAGGGAAAAATAAAAAGAAGTATATCTTCTGTTCAAAAAGTTTATTTGGATTCATATTATTTGAGTTTCTCAAAAAGCTTTGGGCTCACCTATTAATTATTGAAAGAAAAGAAAAAGAAATGAGAATCAAATGAATTTTTAATTAAAGAAAAAGAGAAAAAAAAGAAAAAATTTTTTACACAATGATCAACACAATGCAAAAAGTCAAAAAGTTCTTCTTGACAAGTTTCCTCAGTGCCTTCAGTGCTGGTAACTCTAGTTGTGCAAGTCTCTAATTTGTCTTTAAGTTTGGTACAGTGGTGAGCACACTCTTCGTCCAATTCGAGTTTTGGATCAACTGGATCCTATTCCAACATCATCAAAAAAATTTAAAAAAAAAAAAAAATCAAAATTAACAATTAATATTTTTTTGAAAGTGTAACAAAAGTAAAAAAAATATTTATGCGTTGAAATATTAAAGATTGAAATGGGGATGAGTGAGATGAGATGAGATGGGATTTTGAACCTCGCTTGCATGAAGAGTTTTTCGGCTAAAGAACGACGCCATGTTGCTTTTTTATTTATTTTTTTCTTGATTTTTTCAATCAATTTTTTTTATTCAGATCTTCTTCCTCCGATGCTGCTCTAATCTTCAAAGATTTTGCAAGAAGATGTTTGCAATACTGTAGAACAATAAATCAAGGTTCGAAATCTCTCTATGCAAAAAATAAACAATCAAGGTGTTGATTAGGTTTACTTTATCTTCTTCTTCTAAATAATAATAATTATCGGGAGTATGCTGGAGAGAAATTTAAAGAGCACATTGTCCCACAATTCGACATTTTTACCTCGATGGTGGATTAAGATAACTTGTATCAGTGTTTGTACCGGCTGCCATTTTGACATTGTGTGTGTTTTTAAGGTACTTTTTTGTTGAGGGTCGTGGTAGACTTTCAATTTGCATTTTCGGACAAATGCTTGTGTTTATAAAAAAGAAATTAGAGTTTATATAAAATTTTAGCAACATCTAAGATCTCATCCAAGCTAGAGACAGCCACCGACGAAGAATTTAAAAAGGAAGGGATTAAATTACTTTGTTGTCTCTTCTGCTCGAGAGAGGAGAAGCACCTGGAGGGAAGATCCGTAGATTCGAAAATTCTCACTTTGGATCTTATAATCGAACCAAGTGCTATCAAGCTAGAGTTTGAGCTCTTGAGTCAATCTAATAAGCTCTTGTTCATCCTCTACAGAACCAGTTTTGTTGTCTAATCTCTTTGGACAATAATGATTTTTTTTTTTTTTTATTAGAGTTTCAACAAATCAGTCAGTGGAGGTGAAACTATCGTCTGTGTACTCTCTTATGATCCCTAAGTAGCTTTAGATTGAGTTGAATGTTCATGTGAAAAGCAGGAAAATTGGATATTACAGGATCAAAACTTTGAAAACTTCACTTTTGGTGAAATAAATCAAAAAACTGGTCCACTGATTGATTTTGATGAAATAAGTAATCCTGAATATTTTTGATCGGCAACATTTCAAAGTCAAGTATTTCAAATATTCAATTCAAATTTTGTTACATCTAAATAAACTAAAAAATATCAATTTATTTTGCCTTCAATTTTAAAGTTTTTTTATTTTCCAAAATCTCCTTCACTCCTGTAAAAAACCTTTAAATCATTCAAATCAATACTTACGAACATTGGTATGTGACTATACATTTTTTTTCTATTTTTTATGTGTTTTTTCATCAAAAAATAAATCAAAAATCAGAGTAGCTTTCAAAAGGAGGGAAAACAGGGAAAAGAATGACGTTGAAATTTTCAATAAAACACAAAAGAATGACTCAACTATTTTTCAATGACATAATATTTTTTTTTTTCAATGCCTCCAACTTCTGCAAAGGCGATTAGAGGCACATATAAATAACGATGAAAATCAAAAAAATTCATATTTGTTTTATTATTTTTTGAATGAATGATTGAATGAAAAATTTACAAATAATAATCACAAGAAATGTTAAAAAGAATATTTGAGAAACAGGGGAGAAGAGAAGTAGAAACACCAAGAGATGAGTCTTATGATTTGTATTTAAAAGCAAAGTCAAATAGAGGATCAAAAAGTTTAAATTTAAAGATAAATTCAGCAAATGGATCTTTGAGAGAAAATTCAGAGATTAAACCTGATACACTTCATGGAGGTACAGAAACATTTCCATTATCAATAGCAATGCTTCAAGACCTTGTAGACCCAAAAGATTTTAAAAAATTACGAGCGTTAGGAGGAGTGAAAGGTCTTGAAAAAAATTTGAAAACTGATACTCAAAGAGGATTAACACCAGAACTTTTACAAATTGAAAAGAGACATGAACAGTAAATTCTAATAATTGGATTTAAGAAAGAAAAGTGAAATACAATATATAATATAAATGAAATTAAAACATAATTAGATATGGAAAAAATGTGATTCCACAACCAAAAGGAAAAAATGTGTTTCAATTGATTCTACATGCACTCTCGGATAAAACTTTGATCATCTTAGCAGTTGCAGCAGCTGTTGCAATCGGAATTGGAATTTATGAGGCTGTAGCTTTAGCTGATGAAAAAGAAGGTCCAGGTTCTTGGGTTGAAGGAGTTGCAATTGTTTTTACAGGTTTTCGATTTTCTTTCTTGGATTATTTTTGAAATACTTTGAAAATCATTATTAATAATCACAATAAAATTATTAAAAGTTATTATTGTTGCTCTTGTAAATGCGATCAATGATTGGCAAAAAGAAAAACAATTTAGAAAATTGAATGCAAAAAAAGAAGATCGCTTAATTCCAGTACTTTAAATTTGATTACAGAAGGAAAAAAAAAAAAATACTTAACAGTCTATTGATTCAATTTTTTTTTTTACGTTTAGGCAATTCGAGATGGAGAAAAATGTCAAATACCAATTGATCAAATTGTAGTTGGTGATGTTGTTTTACTTGCAATTGGAGAAGTTGTTCCTGTAGATGGGGTTTTTATTAAAGGGCATGGTACCTCTTTTTTTTTACTTGATTTTTTTTATTTTCTTTCTTTTGCTTTCTTTTATTTTTCTTTCTATATTTGTTTTAGTTCACTTCTCTAATCTCATTTTTTTTTTTTTTTTGAAAAAAAAAAAAGATTTAAAATGCGATGAATCAAGCATGACAGGAGAATCTGATGTTATTAAAAAAAATCATGATAAAGATCCTTTTTTACTTTCAGGAACAAAGGTGAGATTGATACTTCTAGAGATAAAAATAAATAAATAAATAAATAAATAAATTGAAAAGGTGGTTGATGGAGTTGGAAGAATATTAACAATTGCAGTTGGACCATACTCTTTGAATGGAAAAACGATGGTTAGTCTTATCAGAGAGCCTGAACCTACAGATCTCCAAAAGAAACTTGCAAAAGTTGCAGGATTAATGGTTCAATTTGGTATGTGGGCTGCAGGTTTATTGTTAGTGATTTTAACAGTTCGTTATCTTGTTGAAGAAGGTAATTTTTTTTTTTAAATTTTATTTTTAATTTTTTTAAAAAAAAAAAAAAAAAAAAAAACAAAATGAAAAAAAATTTTAGGAATAAGTGATAATCCTTGGCCAAGTACTTATATAATTGTTGATACCATAATTCAATTCTTTATTACTGCAGTAGTTATTGTAATTGTTGCAGTTCCAGAGGGTTTACCAATGGCAATCACACTTGCATTGATGCATGCAACAATTCAAATGTTAAAAGAGAATAATCTCGTTCGAGTTGTTGCTTCTTGTGAAACTATGGGACAAGCAACAAGTATTTTTCTTTTCTTTTTTCCTTTTTTTTATTTTTTCCTTTGTTGACATTGAGATCACAAAAATAATTTCTTTCTTTTTAAAAAGCGATTTGTTCAGATAAAACAGGAACTCTAACTCAAAATGAAATGACAGTTGTTCAAGTAATTTTATATTTCGTTTACATACATATCTCCTTTACAACTTCTAATGATTTTTTTTCCCTTTTTCTTTTTTTTAAAAAAAAAAAACTTTGAAAAGGGAATGGTGGGAGATAAGACATTCGACTCTATTGATGAAATCCATGATTTTGCAAAAAATCTTTCACCATCTGTTATTACATTACTCACACAAAATATTTCAATTAATTCGACTGCTTATGAAGGAAAAGATCACAATGGAAATCAGGTGAAAAAAAAAAAAAAAATTGATTATGAATGGAATTATCTAATTTTTTTTTTCTTTCTTTGTAGTCATTTATTGGATCAAAAACTGAATCAGCACTTCTGAAATTTGCATCAGTACTTGGATACAAATATAGAGACATAAGAACCGTGATTTTCTTTATGACAAAAAAAAAAAAAAAGAAGACAAAGTCCTAACATAAAGTATTTTTCATATAGAAATATCCTGCAGTTAAAATGTATCCATTTTCTTCAGAAAAGAAAAGAATGTCTTCAATAATTGCTTTAGGAGA
>Ga0209960_1004494_pt1 | contig 10646 bp, 8 predicted proteins | sample ThiBiot_500_plan_2_FD_183947 | JGI IMG/M metagenome (GOLD analysis project Ga0209960, IMG submission 183947) | Wastewater bioreactor microbial communities from Cape Town, South Africa - Thiocy_expt_500_plan (SPAdes) | ecosystem: Engineered > Bioreactor > Thiocyanate-remediating >... | reverse complement strand
AATCCATTGATTGATTTTTCAGTTTGTGAAGAATCAATTTATTCAAGTATTTCAAATATTGGAATAGTTGATTCAAATACCATTTCAATTGAGAAATGTTTGATTTCAAGAAATGGAATACAAAAGGTCTTTGTGGACAATGAATTTAAATTTGAAATAATTAGTTATTCAAAAGAAGGAAATCAAATGAGAAAAGGAGGACATGAAAATAAATTTAAAATTCAAATTAAAGAAGAATCAAATGAAGAATGTAAAGAAGATAAATATGAATGGAAAATTAAGGATTTAAATAATGGAAGATATGAAGTGAAAATGAAATTCAAAGATGAAGGAAAATATTTAATTTTTGGTCAATACAATGAAAGCAATCTTCCTTCTTCTCCAATTAAAATTCAAGTATTTTCAAAATCAAAAAAAAGAAATTATTTTGAACTGAAAGAACCAAAATTATCATTTGGATCAGAAAGAGAGATGACTGACAAATGGATTTTTGATGATCCATGGGGAATAACAATAGATTCAAAAGGGAATATTCTTGTGTGCGAACATGTTTACCATAGAATTCAAATATTTGATTCAAAAGGAAAATCTATTTCAATGTTTGGATCAGAAGGTGATGAAAATGGTCAATTTGATGGTCCAGTTGGAATTACAATCAATTCAAAAGGAAATATTCTTGTTAGTGATAGAGGTAATGATAGAATTCAAATATTTGATTCAGAAGGAAATTTCATTTCAACTTTTGGATCTTATGGAAATGAAAATGGACAATTTAAGAGTCCAGAGGGAATATGCATTGATGTTGATGATAACATTTATGTTTGTGATAGTTGTAATGATAGAATTCAAATATTTGATCCTGAAGGAAACTTTCTTTCAACATTTGGATCAGAAGGAAATGAAAATGGCCAATTTGATAATCCAAATGCAATAGCAATTAATTCAAAAGGAAATATTATAGTTGGTGAATATTTCAATAATAGAATTCAAATATTCAATTCTCAAGGAGTATCGCTTTCAACATTTGGATCAAAAGGAACTGACCCAAAGGGAATTTGTGTCGATTTGGATGATAATATTCTTGTTTGTAATTATGAAGATGATAAAATTGATATCTTTAATTCAAGTGGAATATATTTAATGCAATGGAAAGTGCAAAATCCAATGGCTATAGTAATTGATCCTAGAACTCAGGATATAATTGTTTGTGGAAATGAGAAGAAAGTTTCAATTTATTGATTCGAATCAATAAATAAACTTTCAACTTGTAAATAAAGACAAGAATATTTCCAAAAACATTATTTTTTTATTTTTTGATTCAAATGAAATGAAAGTCAAATAAGAAAGTAAAATGAAATGATAAAAAATTGAAAAAAGTAAAGTGTTAATAATCTTTGTGAAAAAGTAAAAAGTGGCTTTGAAAAAAGCCTGTTTTGTTTTTGTTGATTTTGATTTTGTTGAGTAAATGAGTTTGAAATTGTTTTAAGCTCTTTCACCACGAATACGTCTTGCCAATTGAATATCTTTAGTCATGATAGTAACTCTCTTTGCATGAATGGCACAAAGATTAGTATCTTCAAATAAACCAACTAAATAAGCTTCAGAAGCTTCTTGAAGAGCACCAATAGCAGATGATTGAAATCTTAAATCAGTTTTAAAATCTTGAGCAATTTCACGAACAAGACGTTGGAAAGGTAATTTTCTAATCAAGAGTTCAGTTGATTTTTGATATCTTCTAATTTCTCTCAAAGCAACAGTTCCTGGACGATAACGATGAGGTTTCTTAACTCCTCCTGTTGCTGGTGCTGATTTTCTTGCTGCTTTGGTTGCTAATTGTTTACGTGGTGCTTTTCCTCCTGTTGATTTACGGGCTGTTTGTTTGGTACGTGCCATTTTATCTTATCTTCTTATTGTTTTGTGTGTTGCGTTTAAAAAGTTGAGTTGTTGTTGATTATTGTTTGATTATTGTTTGATTATTGGATTAGAAAAAAAAAAAAATAAAAAAAAAAAATCAAAGTTCAGTATTTATACTTTTCATTTTTTTTGGCGGGAATATTTATTTTGTTTTTTCTTTTTTGTTTTTGTTTTGGATCTTTGAGGGTTTGATCCATAATATTACCCGCCAAAATAATAAAAATGAAAAAAGAAAAACAAAAAAATTTGAATCCCAAAGTCAAGAAGGTAACAATAAAAAGGTTGATTGATGATTTGACTGCCCATTTTCAATAAGAATATCATGTGATCAATTTATTTTGTTCACTTTTTGATCTGAGAAATTGGATTTTTTTACCCCCAAACTAAAAGTATAAATAGAGGGAAAACTTTTTTTTTTTTTTTTCAATCAAATCAATAACTAAAAAACAAAAAGTGATAAACTCAAATTATCAAATCAACAAACAACTTATTACAATGGCAAACGAAAAAGCAATTGAAACAACAGAAAAGAAACAAGGAAGAAAACCAGGACAAAAATCCAAAGGACCAGCCAAAAGTCGCTCAAATAAAGCAGGACTTCAATTTCCAGTTGGAAGAATTCACAGACATTTGAAGAAAGGAAATTATGCAAGAAGAGTTGGAGCTGGTGCACCAGTTTATTTAGCTGCTGTTTTGGAATACTTGGCTGCTGAAATCTTGGAATTGGCAGGAAATGCAGCAAGAGATAATAAAAAGAAAAGAATTATTCCAAGACATTTACAATTAGCTATTAGAAATGATGAGGAATTGAACAAATTATTACATGATGTTACTCTTTCTGAAGGTGGTGTTCTTCCAAACATTCATCAACTTCTCTTGCCAAAGAAATCAAAGGAAGGAAAAGAAGGAAAAGCTGAAGCTTCTGAACATTAAAAATGCTTCGATAATTCTTCATAATCAAACACCAAAAACAAAACAGGCTTTTTTCAAAGCCACTTTTACTTTTTCACAAAGAAACACACACAACTCTTTGAATTCTTTTGTTATTTGAGTCTTAACAAGGAAAGTTATGTCTTAATTTCAAGACATAACTTTCCTTGTTAGCTATTATAACTTTCGCTTTGATTGACTTTAAACTTTTTTTTGACGAATTCACACTCAAAGATTCAGGGTTTTGGTTTGTGCTTCCCTTTTTGTTCTTTCTCTTCCTCTTTGAATCAAAAAATTAATGAACTTTTTTGATTTAGAAAAATAGATAAGAAAAATTTAATAATTGGGCTACTTTTTCTCATTATTTGGTTTCTACAACAAACAAGCAAAAAGGACTGAACAAAAATAATAATAATAAAAAACCACAAAGCAAATACAAACAAAAACAAATGCAAATACAAAACAAACAAACAAACATACTTTCGGTTTTTTATTATTATTATTTTTGTATTGCTTTACAAAGAATATTTGTATTCTTGATATTTCACTTTTCTTTTTTTTTCACAAATCTCAATATTTAATTAGATGGATGATTTAAATCAAGGATAAAGTGAACCTTTTCAACTTCAAAGTTTGTAAACCTTTGAGTTTGGTGTCTTTTGATGACTTTATATCAAGCCTCGAAAGTGAAAAAAAGGAGTTGGAGTTGAGATCTCCAAATGTTTCCATTAGTTACTCGTTTCTATTTCCAAAGCTAACCCAAAACCCAAAAAAAAAAACAAAAAGCAAAAACAAAACAAAAACAAAAAAATGATCTCAAAAAAATCCCAAATAATCCATTTCGGAGATTAAAATGTTGGCCTAGCACCCAATCAAAAATGTCAACAATTCAACCTTTTCGGTCAATGAAAAACTGTTTTGGATAACTCCTTCCATTTTAGGAAAATTGGTTTTTAAATTTATGCATGATTTTTTATTTTTTTATGCAAAAAAAAAAAAAAAATTGTTTATGCATTTTGAAAACTCTTTTATCTCTCTTATTCTCTTTGTTATAACTGTTTTATAACTGTTTTAATAACTTGAATTATTGATTTTGTTAAAGTATTCAACTTAATTAAGACATGAATCTTATAAATATTTTCATTTTGCGTTGAATGCAAAACTAAAAACCATTAAAACTTTTGTACTTTTTATAATTAATTTCGAACAACTCCACTTAACCTTAACTTTAACTTAACCTTCAGAACATTATAAACTTTATAACTTTATAACATTAGAACAATGTTTGAATGAACTTACTTTGCATTTGAATTGTGAAATATTTCAACTCCTTTTAATAATTATTTCAAAAAACTTTTGAATTCAGTTTTTTCTTTAAAGCTTGTTATGAACTCTTTTATTAATTGTAACACCAAACTTCTTATTCTTTCTATTCTCAACCTTATATTCTGATTGTATGACTTACATTCTGTTGTCAAAAGTTTGCTTATTTTGAACCTTTTTTCATTCATAATTCATTCATAATCCATTGAAAAAAAAAAAAAAATTAAAATTGAATTAATGAAAGAATGTTTTAACAAACAATAACTTTGAATTAAAATATTGTTCAAATTGTTGAATTGAAATTACTTCAATTCTTGATTTTTTTCAACTTTATTTTATGAATTATTTAGAAAGGTTGAGTTTATTTCTAATTAAAATTTGAGTATTTTTTCAAAAAAACGGAGTTGCTTATAAATAAAGTAACAAATATCTCATTCATTAATTATAAATGACAAATAATTGTAATATTTTGAATTCAACCACTTTTGCAATAATTGAAAACATTTAAAGAAAAAAATACTTTTTAAATGAAAAGTAAGTTTTGAATTCATTCAACCAACTCTTCATAATTAGAATATGTTCAACAATAAGTTTGAAAATATTGAAATATAGTCTTATAATTAATTGAATTTGAACTCATTTCATACTTTCATTAATTGAACAAGTTCTTTCATATTTCATATTTGAACAAAATCTTATATTTGACTCTTCATTGTAACAAAGAAATTCATAATAACAACAATAATAACAACAACAATTAGAAATAATAATAGTAATAATGTTCTATGGTGTTTCAAATTTGAAACTATAGAGAGTTTGTTTGTTTGTTTTTGTTTTTTGTTGGGTTTCCAATAACAAAAAAAAAAAAAAAAAAAAAAAAAAAAAAAAAAAAAAAAAAAAAAAAAAAAAAAAAAAAAAAATACTAAAAAAAACTTTTTCAAAAATGGGTTTTTGTTCTTCTTCTTCTTCCTTTTCACAATTAATTAACTTAATGAACTAATATTCTTTTTATTCTTTAATAGATTCTTCTAACCTCTCCTTCATTTATTTATACTTGCTTCCCATCAAAGAACATAGACAATATCATTAGTTAAATCCCAAAAGAGAGAAGAACATTACATTTTACAATTGATACCGAAAGAACAAGAGATATCTTCCCTTAATTATTGTATTTGAAGACCTGAAACGTATTTTTGTTTAGAGATTGATGTTGATGATTGTCGAAGTTGAAATAAAAGGTTTAGAGGAAGACAAGAAAGAATAATAGGATTGAGAATTAGTTTAGAAGAAGTTTAATAGAAGAAGAAGAAGAATCAGGTCAAAAGAAAAGAGAATCAAAAGTTAGAGGTAAAAAGGAATCTATTTAGGAATCAATTAAAATCAATCAAGTAGTAGAGGAAAGAAGATAGAAGATAGAAGCAAACAAGAAGTTGAATTAGAATCACTTTAGAATCAATCACCCAATCTAAACTCTCTTCAAAAAGAAGAAGAATTGTAATATTTTTATTAGTAAAGCTCTTTCAATTTTGAAGAAATGGAAAAAGAAGAAGAAGAAGAATTTTTATTTCCTAACCCATATTCTTTACCAGTTCTAATTGTATTTGGTATCTGGCTCATCTTTCAACTTATCTTCTCGGTTGTTTTCTTAGTTTTACTATTTCAAAGAAGAAGACACAGAATCATAGCTCCAAGAAAACCAATCACTTTATTCTTGATTGTCATTGCAAATGCAATATCAGCAATCATTACAATGGTTAGTTTTATTGTTGGGAAACCACCGTTTTGTACAATTCTTAGTATAATTTATATTTTGATGCCCGTATTCGGTCTTCACTTTACTCTTATTATCCCTTCTCTCGTTCTTCAAAATGATCTCAATAATTTAAAAGTTCAAAGAGATCAAGGTATTAAGCATGACATCTGGAAATATAAGATCTTACTATCTCAAAAAGCTCATTTTTGTTACATGATCCTCATCGGAGTCATAGAGGTCACCATTTTCTGTTGTTTAACATTTCTTGCAAATATTCCTGGTGACTGTCTTCGAAACTCCCTCATATCATATGCTTCATTCGTCCTTTGTTTAATGCTAGGTTTAGGATATTTCATCTTCCGCTTTCAAAAAATTCAAGATCCTTACTATATGTATCTTGAGAATAGGATAGGAAGTTTAGTCATGCTCCCTGCACTTATCATTGTCTTTTTATACCCTCCTTTCCCTCAAATCTTTCCTTCATGGTTTGATATTCGATGGATAAACCTTGTCAACTTCTTGGTCGTTTCAACAATTAATTTGGCTCTTCCTGTCACTTTAACATTCCCTCAAATTGAACGCTGGCTCGAAAAGAGGGATAAACACTATCTTCACCCACAAGAAATGCATGACTTAAAAACAGAAGCAGATATTTTAGCATTAAATACAGGAACTGATCTCTTTCATTTAGTATTCCAAAACGCAACTCTATATCAAGCTTTTGTTCAGTTTACAACAAGAGAATGGTCAGTAGAAAATACTCTTTTTTTAAAGGCTGTTCAAGAATTCAAAACAAGATATTCTGCACCAGATTATGATTCAACCCAAAAGGCAGTCTCCATTATCAAAGAATATATCGAAACAAATGCGCCCTTAGAAATTAATATTGATGACAAAGTTAGAAAAGGAATTGTATCAAGCTTCAAATCATTAACATTTTCTCAAGGAATGTTTGATAGTGCAGAGAAAATGGTTCAAACATTAGTTAAAACAGATTCTTTTGAAAGATTCCAAAAAAGTCCAGAGTTTAGACAAGCCCTTTTAGAATTTACTCAAACTTCTTTGACCATCCAACAAAATTAAATCGGAAAATCAAAAAAAAAAAAAAAAAAAAAAAAGAATTGAAATAATATTTTTAGGGAATAAAAAGAAATAAATTTTGAAATATGTATGAAAAAAAAAGAAAGAAAAAAGACAAAAAACAAAAACAAAACTATTTTATATATTTACAATTCTTATTTCTTTTTTAGATCTTTGGTTTCTATTGTTATTTTATTTTATTTATTTTAGACACTTATTTTTTGTTCTTGTTTGGAAAAAAGAAGGAAAAAAAGAAGGAAAAAAAGAAAGAAAAAAAAGGAAAAAAAACATACTTTGTTGACTTTGACTTTGAGTAATATTACTTTGAACTTGATTTAAAATATTAAATACTTTAGGATCATCTTTAGCAAAAGATAATATCGTATTGAAATCAGAACTAATTAATGCTTTAATTCCATCTTGACTTTGGGAAATATTTAATAAAATTTGACTTGCATTTTCTCTACAAACCAAATTATCATTCCTAGTCCCAACCAGAATTGTTTGTAAAGTAGGATCTGATTCTATGACATATTTTGCTCCAGGATTCCAAGATTTAGTTAAACAAGTAACTAGTTGGAAAGTGGATTGAAGATTTTCAGGGCTTAAAGTTTTTCTCTTTAACAAGTTCATCTAGATTGAATTTTTTTTTTTGAATTTATTTATTTTAAAAAAAAAAAAAAATTGTACCAATTGTTGAGTTATCTTTGAATTAGAAAGTATTGTTGTTCTTACATTGAGCGAATTTACTAATTTTAAAAGAATAAAGAGTGTATGTCCCAAAATCTAATTTTATTTGATGATTTTAAGTTTCTTATTTTTATTTATTTGTTTATTTATTTTTTGGAAAGAAGGATTAGAAAGAAAGAGAGAAAAAACCTCTGAATCAACAGAGCCTAAGAATTGAAGACAATTTTGTAGAAAATTAGTATCTTCAGCAATAAAGGTTGTTGAATTTGGAGCTAAACATAAAATTAGGGCAAGTGTTCCAAGTGCAAATTTTTTTTGTTGTTTCTCCAAGAGTTGATGAGACAAAGATGAAATCGCATTCTTGAGTATTTGATTAGCTTCTAATTGAATACTATTTGGAATCTTTTTCATTGGACCAAGATTGGAGAATATATGGGTCGCTTGTTTTGAATTTGGCATCATTTCTAAAAGTCTAGTATAGGCCACTGGGGAATGTCGAAAAGTCTAATTGAATTTATTTATTTATCCTTTATTTTAAAATTTAAATAGCAATTACCTCAAGATAAATTGGAATTGTAAGTAATTGATCAAAGATTAAACAACAAAGTTTTGAAGATTTAGAATCACTTGAACATAATAAATCAATTAGTAAAGTAGGTAATTTCTCTTGTTTTTGAAGAGAAGCTCTTCCATTTTCTGAAGCAGATAAAACAAAAATCATTTGAAGTGTTTCTCGAACAAGAATAAGATCAGGACTTTTTAATAATTCAACAGCAGAAGGAATACAATTTGCTTTATTATTTTATTTTATTTTATTTTATTTTATTTTATTTTATTTATTAAAGAAAGAATGAAGAAAAAGAAGAAAAAAGAAATATACTTTGATTTAAAATCATTTCTCGAGCATCATGAACAACAAAAAGGCAAGAAATAATTCTAACTGCCAATAAAACGTTCTCACTTTTTGAGGAAGATAATTGTTGGACTATTTCAATCAAATATTCTTTTTCAATCTATTTGTAATTAAAATGTTTTTTTTAAAAGTTAATTTTTTGATAAAGAAATTTATCTTACTTTTAATACACTCTCAGCATCAATGCTTGCTATTTTTGATAGTAAGACTAAAGCACAATTTTGAACTTCAGGATCAGTTGAAAGTAGCTATTTATTTTTAATTTTGTATTGTTGGTTTATTTTTCAATTTATTTCTTCTAACTGTCTCAATAAATAATTACTAGAGTGGAGATTTGACGAGTTGCTAATGGGTGGAAGATTATTGAAGAGACGCCCAATTTTGATGAACTAATTGAGAGTAATATCTATTTGATTTGGAAAAAGAAAAAAAAATCAATATACATTTGAAAGAAACAAAAAACAAACAACGTAAATCAATAAACAACATATAAAAAAAAAGAAAAAAATACCTTTGCTGCACTAAGTCTAATGGTTGGACTTTGATGTTCAAGAGCATCAAGTAATTTAGCAGTAAATTTTGAGTCTTGATTGTTTCCTAAATTTGTTTGCATCGTGGGAATTGAAGATATGTTTGAAACAATTGTAAATAATGCACGAAGAGTTTCAATATCATTCGAACTAATTATTAGTCTTCTACAAGATGGAACTGTTTCATTTAGTTCTAAATTTGTTTATTTGTTTGTTTGTTTGGTTGGTTGGTTGATTTATTGATTTACTGGTTTAATTTCTTTTTTCAATTTGAAATTAAAGGAAAAAAAAGAAAGAAAATATACGAGAAAGAGATTTTGCTCCTGATTGAGACAATGAAAGATGAGCAAGTGATTGACAAGTACTTCGAACAGTTCCATGATCATTACTCCTATTAGAAAAGTTGTTGAGTTGATAAAAATAAAATAAAATAAAATATACCTCAATAAAGGTATTAACATTGAAACAATATCATCATAATCCAATAAAATATTTCCTTGTGCTAAAATTTGAGATAATAAAATAGAACTAGCTTGAACAATCTCAACATCAGTTGAAGAAAGAAGTTTTGTTGTTTCTAATGCTAACACTAATCCTCGATCATTAAAATTGATAGAAGGATATAATTGAGCCAAGAGCAAAAGTGAGTATCTAATAGAATTTTTATTTGTTGTTGAAATGAGCTCCAATAATTTCTTCCAAACGCTTGGGCCATAAGTCAATATCGTCTCTTTAACCATTGATGAAAATGAAAGAAAACTTAATATCTTTACAATTGGGGTAAGTAATGGTAGGTCTGTTTTTGAAAAGAATTCACAGAGTTCATTAATAAAATTTTGATCAACACAAATATTTAAACTATCCTCATTGAAATGTTCGATCATTGCTATTAACAACAAAAGAAGAAGAAAAAAGAAAATAAAAATTTTTTTAAAAAAAAAAAAAAAAAAAGAACCAGAAATTAATTGAATTGCAGAGTATTGTGGTGTAGATCTCGTTAGGCAAATAGAAAAAATTTTTTGGACAAAAGGAATATTTTTTGATAAGGAAACCAAAGATTTTGAAGAGAGACAACAATTAAATAATACAACTAGAGCTAGGTTTGAAAGTTCATCTCTGTCTTGTAAAAAAGCATTTGTTGTTACAGTTAAAACTTCTTCATTATTTGTAAATAATTTTTTTCCATTTTCTTTTGCTGATAAGATAGATAAAAATTTGAGTGCATTTTGAAGATCATCTTGTGATTTTAATTTCAAAGCATTTTCAATTCCAGTGACAAGAGATGGTTCCATTAAACAAATCTATGAAACGAAGAAAAAAAAAATAAAATAAAGGAAATGAAAATGAAAATGAAAATGAAAAAAGGAATCCTTTGAATTTTTGAGAGAAAAAAAAAAAAAAAAAACTTGAATATGTTCATCTCTTGTTAAAAAGCAAAGAAGAATAGTTAATGAGCTTTGAACAATCAAAATTTCTTCTGATGAAAGCTATGTAACATTCATTTTATTGTGAT
>Ga0209960_1004491_pt1 | contig 10648 bp, 10 predicted proteins | sample ThiBiot_500_plan_2_FD_183947 | JGI IMG/M metagenome (GOLD analysis project Ga0209960, IMG submission 183947) | Wastewater bioreactor microbial communities from Cape Town, South Africa - Thiocy_expt_500_plan (SPAdes) | ecosystem: Engineered > Bioreactor > Thiocyanate-remediating >... | reverse complement strand
ATTGATCAGTTTCAGCAGGGGCAGTTGGAGTATCAGTTGAACAAGTATCCAAAGGTGAAACACATTGTGGTTTATCACTTAATAACATACATGTTTGAGTTGAGTTACACCAAACACAAAGACGTAAGTTTGCAGAACCAATTCCTTGATTACAAGCTCCACAACTATCTCTTGCTTCACAAGCTAAACGATCTTTACATGAACTTCCATCTCCATTACAAACACCACAAACATCAAAAGTCTTTTTGGAATTGGGAATACCATCACATCCAGCACAAGTTGAATTATCTCCACCACAAACATCACATTCATCAAAGACTTTATTTGAATTTGAAACACCATCACAACCAGCACAAGATGAACCATCCCCAAAACAAACACCACATTCATCATATTGACATTGAATTGAACAATCTAATCCAACATAACCTTGATTACATTGACAAATTCCATCACAATTACATGTTCCTTTTCCTGAACATGGTGTCACTCCTGGACATTGTTTACATTCACATGCTGATCCAAAATACCTTGCAGGATCACATTGACATTCTGAACATGTACATGGTGCATTATTTGAACAAACTTGACCATCACTATTACTTGGACATTCTGCTTCAGAACATGTACAAAGTGCTCCAGAGAATCCTGTTCCTGTACAATCACAATTTCCTGTAACACAATCTGCCACTCCTCCATTTGCACAAGGTCTTGGTGTTGCACATTCATGACAATATTTAATATCATCTTCATCATTATAATATCCTTCTGGACAATCAGTAAGGCAGTTTCCATCAAGGAAATAGGTTGAAGGAGGACAAGTTAAACAGTTTGATGATGATTCTGATGGACCTTGAGAACATGTCAAACATGTTTCATCACATTCTTCACAAACATTATTTAAAGAATAATAACCATCTGGACATGTAGAAACACAAGCTCCTGTCGTAGATAAACTTAATGATCCTGAACAACTGTCACATTGATATTGTCCTGTTCCTGCAGTACATGTTTTACAATTAAAGAAACAACTTTCACAATGATTATTTTCAGAATTAACATATTTTCCATCTGGGCATTTTGAAACACAAGTTGTTCCATCTAATGATGAGGTTCCATCTGGGCAAGAAGTACATTGACTTGGTGATGGACCAATGCATGTTAAACAACTTGAATCACATTCTTCACACTTATTTGTATCAGTATTGGCATATTGGTGAGAATCACTACATGTTGGTGTGCATTTATCAACATCAAGGAAAAGTGATCCAGAACATGATAAACAATCACTAATTGAGCCTCCATCACATGTTTTACATGTTGAATGACAAGGAATACAATCACCATTGGAATCAACATATCTATTAGTATCACAATTGGTAACACATGTTGTATCTTGTAAATGGGTTCCGTCACATGATGTACATGTTGTTGCACTTCCTGAACATGTTGCACAATTATCATCACATGGTTGACAAATTTTGTTTGAATCTTGATAGTAACCATCAATACATGAACTAATACATGTTGAACCTTGTTGAACGAGATTACTTGGGCATGTTAAACAATTTGAACTTGAGCCTCCATCACATGTTGCACAACTTGAATGACAATTTGAACAAACATTTCCATTTTTCCAAGTACCATCAGGACAAGTTGAAATACATTCTGTTCCTGATAATGCTAAACTTCCTGAACATGAAGTACATGTTGTTGCTGATCCTGAGCATGTTGCACAAGTAATACAATCTGAACAAACATTTCCATTTTTCCAAGTTCCATCAGGGCAAGTTCCAACACATTTTGCTTCTGCTTCTGATAATGCTAAACTTCCTGAACATGTTAAACAATTTGTTGATGTTGTTTCACATGTTGCACAATTATCATTGCAAGGTAAACAATCATCTCCACTAATATAATAATTGACATTGCATTGAGAAACACAAATATTGTTTTGTAAATATTGATTTTCTGGGCATGTTTGACAATTTGTTGCTGATCCTGAACATGTTGCACAATTATTACTACAAGGTAAACAACTAGTGCCTGATAAATAGGTGCCATCAGGGCAAGTGTTTGTACATTTGTGTGTTGTATCGATCAAATATGGTACTCCTGATTTACAAGTTAAACAATTTATTGGAGAGGTTACACATGTTGCACAATTATCATCACATGGTTGACAAGTATTGCCGGAATCTTGATATTTTCCTGGATCACAACCATTATCACATGTTGAGAATTCTGGATCTAGAGTAAGCCCACCTGAACATGTTAAACAATCTGAATTTGATCCTCCATTGCATGTTGCACATGTTGAATGACAATTTGAACAAATATTTCCATTTTTCCAAGTACCATCAGGACAAGTTGAAACACAGGTTGTTCCTGATAATGCTAAACTTCCTGAACATGAAGTACAGGTTGTTGCTGATCCAGAACAGGTTGCACAACTTGAATCACAATTTGAACAAACATTTCCATTTTTCCAAGTACCATTAGGACAATTTGGAACACAGGTTGTTCCTGATAATGCTAAGTTTCCTGAGCATGTTTGACAATTTGTTGCTGATCCTGAACATGTTGCACAATTTGAATTACATGATTGACAAACATTATCTTTTGAAAAAGTACCAGCGGGGCATGTAGTAATACATTGAGCTATTAAAATTAGGTTTTTTGTTTTAGGATTTCTAAAAATGAAAAGAAAATGGAAGAGGAAAGAATGATAAAATGATTACAGTTATATAAATTATAAGATCCTGAACAAGTAGTACAAGTGGTTGCTGTTGTTTGACAAGTAGTACAAGGAGATTGACATGGTAAACAGTTTGTTCCAGAGATATAAAATCCTGTTGAACATGAAGAAACACACTCTCCTGATTGTAAGTATTGACCAGATGGACAAGAAGTGCATTGATTAGATGATGGTCCACTGCATGTTTTACAAGTGTTATCGCAATTTAAACATTGATTTCCACTTTGGTATGTTCCAGATGGACAATTTGCAACACATTGTCCATAGTTATAAAGTAAGGTTCCTTTACATGTATCACAACTAGTTGCTGAAGAACAAGTTGCACAGGTTGAGCCACATTCTTTAATTTTTTTTTTTTTTCAACATTAAAATTAAATTAAAATAAGAATTGAAAAAAAAAAGAAAAAAAAAGAAAAAATACGAGCACAATTAGGTCCATAATATCCTGCTGCACAAGCATTACAATTTCCTCCACTACTAATCCACCCTGTATAACAAGTACATTCTCCATTTCCACTCATTCCAGAGTTACATGTTCCTTGACCACAATTTGGGCATGCTATTAGTTTATTTCAATATTAAAACAAAGTGAAAAGATAATGAAAGAATAATGGAAAAAAAAAAAATTACGTTGGCAAGTACTACCATAGTATCCAGAAGCACAAGTATCACAAGAATTAACATTTGTTGAGGTTCCTGATGATGCTTGAATCCACCCTGTGTTACAATTACATTTTCCTGTTCCTGTAATTCCTGTGCTACATGCTCCATTTGTACATGCTGGACATGCTAATTAAGGGTAAATTTTAGAAATTTTTTTTAAATGAATCAACAAAATTTAAATAATCAAATATCTACTTGTGCAAGAGGATCCACCGCTGTTTGCTTTACATTGATTACAAAGTGTACCATCAAAATTTCCATTACAAGTACATAATCCATTACCATTATATCCATCATTACAAACTCCTTGATCGCACGCTGGGCAAGCTATTTAATTGGGTTATTTGTAATTTAATTAATTTTTATTTTGAAATCAAAAGATCTGATTACCAGTACAACTAGATCCATAATAACCTGTTGCACAAGCATTACAATTTCCTCCACTACTAATCCATCCTGTTTTACATGTACAAGCTCCACTTCCACTCATTCCATCACTACATGTTCCTTGACCACAACTTGGACATGCTGTTTTTTTCAAAAATTAATTGAATGGAAGGATTGAAGAAAGAAATTTAAGAGAAAAATTACGTTGGCATGTTGAACCAAAATAACCAGAAAGACATTTTTCACAATTTGAACCAGTGAATCCAGTTGGGCATTCACATTTTCCGGTGTAGCAGTTACATTTTCCTGTTCCACAACCTCCAGATGGACATGAAGTACCTGATTATTTTAAATTTATTTTGATTTTAATATCGGTGTTTTGAAAAAAATGGGGGAAAATCTTACAAGAACAAGGAGCAGCAGAGATTTTGACAGAGGTCAATCTTGTTGCTGAATCTGCGACACCTGGCTAATTTAGTTTTATATTTTTAGTAAGAAGGTTAGAAAAGAAAGAAGAAGAAAAAATCAAAGAAAAAAACCTCTTGAAGAACAATTTTTCCATCAGTTCCTGTTGTTACTCTTTGAGTTTGATCAACATATTGATTGACACCAAGGGCAAGATTGCTGTTTTTTTTTCCAAAAAGAAAGAAGAAGAAAAAAAAAATTTATAAGAATATTTACAAGAATAAGAAAGAAAGAAGAAAAAAAAGACCTTGCAAGTGTATAAGTGCTTGAACCACTAGTAACTTTTAAATTATAGGTTGAATCAGCTTGAGAACCCATAGTGACAGTGACATCATAAGTCCAACTTGGTTGTAGATAAACTGTCCATTTAGCATTGAGTTTCATCTTAACAATAGAACTATTTGGTTGTCCATCTGTAGCACTAATTTCAAATTTTGTTTTAATTTTTTTTTTTTTTTTTTTTATTAAAGAAACTTGAAATAACCAATCAAAAAAATTTACTATTGAACAATTTGTGAAGTATGATCAGTATCCCAACCAAAAGCACCAAAAGAAGAACCACTAATAACAGCACCTGTTGCAATGACATACCCATTTATTGCTGGTGTCGTAGATAATCCAAAATTATATAAGTAGGTTCCAGTATTTGTTCCTCCTAGATATCAGTTTAAATATTTATTCTTTAAAAAGAAAAAAAGGAAAAAGGAAAGAGAGAAAAAAAGAAAAACCTGTGGTAGGAAGAGAATATCCAGCATTACAATTACATGTTCCGCAATTGAAATTTGTATTTGAACCATAACAAGTTCCAGCAACAGTTGAACCTTGTGATTTAAAAAAATTTTGAAAACATGAAAAAAAGAAAAAAAAAGAAAAGAAAGGGAAAAAATACAAGCACAATCGTTTGCACCAACAGCACTATCTTTAAATCCATCATTACAAACACATGTTTTATCTGAGCATCGACAAGTACCCCCTGATGTACATTTTGTACAGGCTGCTTGACCTAGTTTTTGATTATTGAATAGTGTTTTTGTTTTTGTTTTTAAATTTTATTTCTCAAAAAAGTAAGAAGAAAAAAGTACAATCACAAGTTGAGGATTGAGTTACTCCTGAAGGAGCTGAATTGCATTGACAAGTACCAGTATTATAATCACATTTTCCATTTAATCCATTGCAGCTTGGGTTGCAAAGTTGAGGGAAATTTCCAGAATAATCTCCACTTTATTTTTTTTATTGATTAAAATAGAAAATAGAAAATTAAGTGAATAAATTAGAAAAAATAAATTAATCATAAAATTTACCTAACTGCCAATAAAAACATAGCTATTTTATTGAAAGAGGAATGTTAGATAAAATTATTCTTTAAAAAAATAATAATAAGATGAAGAAGAAGAAGAAGAAAATGAAACCATCATTATAATCTTGATCACCAAGATCAAACAAATCCTCGAATCCAAGAACAACACCATAACTTGTATCAATAAGCGCAACATGGCGACGATTTGAGTTAGTAGAATACAAATTTACAGAATCAATTGAGGCCCAAGTATAAAGTCTGATTTTATGTTTTGTTCGTTTTTTATTTTGAAATGAAAAGAAGAAGAAAAAAAAAAAAAAAAAGAAACTAAAAGAAATTACGTTGATGAACTAGGTTTCACAGAACCTTGAGCAGCATCAATTGAGCATCCACTATTTCTGTAACAATCATAACTACGTGCTCCATTTTGAATTAAACAATTTTTCAATGTTGTACTGCTTCGACATGTACTAGAAATATAATCGGAACTCGCTCCATTAGCATGTAAAAAGAATCCAACACCAGTTCCCGCAGGGAATGGTCCAATTGTAGCTGTTAAACCGAACAATGGGACACAACTTTTATATTTTAAATCATTTGCATTCTTCCATGCATTTTTGTCCCAACTCATATCACCGAATACATCTGAAATAATTATTTTTTTTTTCTTTTTCTTGAAAAAAAAAAGAAAAGAAAAAAGAAAACCTTTGAAAGAACCAGCAATTGGAAGTTGAGTTGTTGGATCAATAAGGAAATAACCCATTTGACTTCTATACGAACCACCATCTGCAACAACACTAATATTAATACTTCCTTCAGTCACAAACCAAACATTGGGAGAGATTTGAGAATTTAAATAGGCTGCTCTTTGTGCCAATTGAGCTGCAGTTAATTGTCCATTTCCAGTTGGATATTTTGAAAAATCAATTTCTGGGAAAAGAGCATTCTAAAATAAAAAATAAAAAAGTGAAATGATGCAAACAGGTCATGAAAAAAAGAAAGAAAAGTACAAGAAAATCTAAAAGACTTTGATCAATAAGTCGAAAACTTGCTCTTTCGGGACAACAAAGAGAACCTAACTCAGCAAATACATTTGAAGGACAGATAGTTCCAGCAACAGTACTCAAATCAAAAACATTTTGATATGATGAGGCTCCACACTTTTCAGATGAATCCCCAGCACAATTTGTTGAACAATAAGAATCAGAAACTTTATCAGCAGAAGTTATAGAATTTGAACAAAAGCATTGTGTAGTTTTTACAGCAGCATATCGATAATCTATGATTTTAATATTGTTTATTAATTATTATTATTTTGAAAAATGGGAAGATGTTTTTAAAAAAAAGTTCAAAAAATGTTTAAGCCTACTTTGAAATTGACAATTTCTTGCACATAAAGACCAGCTCATTGAATCACCACTTGCAATCGCACCACTTGCGGTCATTGCATTAAAAGAAAAGGTTGAAGGGGTTTTGTAACATCCAAGAGAAAGAAAGTCATCTATTCACGATTTAAAAAAGAAAAAAGAAAAATTAAAATTAAAATTGGAATCAAAATTGACATTAATGGAGATAAATGTTTCAAAAAAAACAATGAAATAACTTACATTTTGTTGCAACTCCATTTTGTCCCAAAGCCAATACACAAAACAGTAATACCAAAAGGAGTTTGATGTGAGCCATTCTCCTCTTTCTCGAGTTTTCTTTAAAAAACTTTAAAAGAATAAGATGTAATACAGCTATATTTTTTTTTCAAAAAAAAATGAAACATTACCTCAAAATCAAAAAGCTAAGAATACAACTTTGTGAAAGAATAAAATAAAATAAAAATAAATTATAACTAATAGAATCAATGAAAGAACAGCCAAACTTTGGAAGAAAAAAAAAAAAGAAAAATAATTAATAATCGATGAAAAAAAAAGTAAAAAAGAAAAGAATTTAATTTCAACCAAAATGATAAAAATTACCACAATTTATAAATCTAATCTTTGCTTTGTTTTGATGAAAAATTGAAAAAAAAAGTGTTGATTCCCCCTTTCATCGGACAAAAAGGGAAAAAAGGAAAGGTTGACCTTTTGATGTTTTGTTTCAGATCAAACAAAAATAAAAATAAAAATAAAAATAAAAATAAAATAAAAAAAATTCAAAAAGAAAAAGAAAAATTAGAAGAAGAAAAAATAATTACTTTCATTTGAACAATAACAACAATAACAACAATAACATCAATCATCAATCATTAATTCCAATTAGAACCTAAATTATTTTTTTCAGAACGAAAATCAGAAGAAGAAAAAAAAAGTTCAAAAAAATTCAAAAAAAAAAAAAAAAAGTGCAAGAAAATCTGGATCCCAAAACAAAACAAACAAAAAAAAGAAAAAAATGACCAACCAATGATTTGAGTTGACCTGTCCAACTTTTCCCTCCCAACAACTCACTTATTGGACATGCAAAGTCAAAAGTCAAAGATGCAAAAGAAAAGACCTTTTTCTCCTTTTTATCAACAAAGTCGCGACTATTTTTTGCAGCTTATTGAAAGAAAAATGAAATAAATAAATAAATAAATTGCTTTGAAATGAAAAATTTGCGTACATTTCAAACTCTTTTCTTCTTCCCTTCTTCCTTTCTTCTTCCTTTCTTCTTCTCTTCTTTTCCCCCAAGTCCTTGATTGAATTTATTCCATCATTTCAATGAATTCATAAATAATTCTGAGTTGACTTTTCCAACTTTCCTCTAAATAAATATCTAACGAATTGTTACTTCAATTAATTCATCTGTCCATTTTGAATTTTTTTTTTTTTTTTTTTTTTTTGAAAAACGAGAGGAAGAAATGAAACGAACCCAAAAGAGAGATTGTTAAACGTTTTTCATTGTTGCTCTTCAATAAATTGTGTTGTGATACGATAGTGAGTCCAATAATTCATTCATAACTATGAGAATATTCTTCCTTTTTTTATTTTTATTTGATGTTTGTTAGAAATTTTAAATATAAAATATCTTTCATATAATTTGTTTTAAAGTTGAGTTCAATTACTCATTCTATTCTATGTGAATGTGAATGATTAGAAATACTCTTTCAATAATTTGAATTGAATTGATTTAATTTGATTTGATTTGATTTAATTTGATTTGAATGAAACATCTAAAAAATTCTGAAAAGTCAAAAAAAAAAAAAAATAATAAATAAAAATAAAAATAATCCAACCAAACCCCATATTCAATTAATAATTCCTTAGAAAAAAATTTAGGAATAAAATAAAATGATACTGATACAGTACTTAGGATTAAAAGTTTATAAACTAACTGAAGAACTAACAGAGTTTGGAAAACACAGTTATTGGAGCGGAGTCAAAGGATGAAAAGAACAGAACAACCTTTTCTTCTTCTCCTTCATTTCAAAAAAAAATCTCAAAACAAATCATACAAGAAGTTCAAGTTCAAGTTCAAGAAAGAAAGAAAAAACTAAATTTTGTTAATTTTATTTTGACAGAAAAAAAAAAAAGACTTCACCAGGAAGACAATTGAATTGATTACAAGAAGTATTGAAATGACCAGCATCTCATTAAATAAATCATTTATTTCTCTTCACTTTTGTTTTTTTTTCCTTCATGCCTGAGCGTGTTGACATGGTGGTTGATCTTCTTTTGTGTGTATAGAGGACGACAACATCCGAGGCAGCGAGAGAGAGGATGCTTAATGTGCACGGAATTAAGGTGGTCAATGTAATCTGTTTTCTTGTCTGAATTATATTTACAGCTTGCATAAACACATTTCTTTTTTTCTTTCTTGATAATTGTCCAAGAGTCTGACCACTTTTTCATTCCATTATACTGACCCACTTTATCTGTCAATTCCATCCAAGTTAAATCTTCGAAATCCAATACTAAAAGTAGAAAAAAAATGAGATTTTTGAAACGAAAAAAGGAAAAAAGAAGGAAGAGTACCAGAAGTCATTTGATATTGAGAAGGAAAATGGGCTTGGGCTTTGCCTTGAGCTTTGGTTCGAGAACAAGAATGAGAATGAGAATGAGGTTGTATTTGAGGTTGAGGTTGAGGTTGAAAATTTGGACTTGTAATAACTTGTTGTTGAGAAACAAACTTCCAAGAAATTTGAGGTGAAGAATTGTATGGTGAGAATGGAAAATATTCATCTTGATTTGAAAAGCTTTCAATTTCGTTCAGAACAGTGTTCGTGAAGATAGGCACATCAAAGAGTTCATTCTCTTGAGACATATCCTTTTGAAAATTTTGAGGGGAGTATTGAGTTGGATCTTCTTCATGAATAACTTCGTCACAAGAAGAATCAAAAAATTCTGACGATTCTTGGAGTCTCTTATAAAGTTGTTCTTCATCATCAGTTTCAAAAAGCTTGGTCTTCATATTAGCATCAACATCAGTATATGTTTCATCAAAAGGTGTGCTTGAAGGATCAAGAAGAATTTGGTCACATTCTTCAAAATTTGAGCTTTCAGCCTGGCTTTCATAGGAGTTTGCAAGGGGACTTTCATAGGAGCTTTCATAAGAGCTTTCATAGGGGCTTTCACAAGAGCTTTCAGAGAGGCTTTCGCAGGGGGTTTCATAGGAGCGTTCAGAGGGGCTTTCTGGAGGGTCCAAAGTACTTCCTTGATATTGGTAATCGGTGTCTGGAATCAAAGGCCAAAACGGCAAATAATCTAATTCCTTAAGTCCAAGTAAATTTTCGTTTTCTTCCATTCCAATATTTGAAAGCTATTTTTTTTAAAAGAAAAAAAGAAAAAATTAATCAATAAATCAATAAAATCCAATAAATAAATAAAAAAATAAAAAATAAAGTTTTAAGAGACCATTCAGAAGACATTTTTGAATTTTTTATTTTTTTGCTGAAAAATGAATTTATTAAATTAAGAAAAAAAAAAGAAAAAAGAAGGAAAAAGAAAAGGAAAAAGAAAAGGAAAAGAAAAGAAAAGAGTAAATTAATTTTGCAGTGTTAGAAAGAATTTAAAATTTTAGAATTTAGAATTTAGAATTCCGAAGTCTAAATATTTCAAAAAAAAAAAAAGGAAAAAAAGAAAGAAATCAAACTTTTCATCCGTAAAAAAATA
>Ga0209960_1004489_pt1 | contig 10651 bp, 13 predicted proteins | sample ThiBiot_500_plan_2_FD_183947 | JGI IMG/M metagenome (GOLD analysis project Ga0209960, IMG submission 183947) | Wastewater bioreactor microbial communities from Cape Town, South Africa - Thiocy_expt_500_plan (SPAdes) | ecosystem: Engineered > Bioreactor > Thiocyanate-remediating >... | reverse complement strand
GAAATCGAGAATGGGCGAAAAATTATTCAAAAGTGAAATCCGTTCATACAACACTCGATGAACTCATTTCAGACATTATATTTGATCCAAATAACAATTAGATAGTGAATTTCCAACCGAAAAAAAACGTGTCGACTTTTTTTTTGCTCATTTTTAAATTGTCGGAAGAAACAGAACGAATAAAAATATATTTTTCGTATGATTGAGTGATTCATCATTTGTTTTATTAAAAATCATAAATCATATAATGTCAATTGACAAAGATGAATGAATGTTTGATTTTCATCGATTTTAACCAAAGTATACCTATTTAATTCAATCTTCATTGAACGGAATGGACTGATGAGCAAATGAGAAATAATTTGACATGATGCTGTATCAAATGTAATACAATTCATCGAAATGTATTATATAAGTATGCACGAAACATACAAACTGGTTGACAAGTTAGCCAATCTTTTTGTAGAGCAAAACCAGCACAGACTAGTTCAAGGCTTGTAAAAAGAATTGCTGTCGTTGATGCATTACATATCATCAGATTATGAATTGTACGACACGGACGATGAATAATAAAGATGAAAATCACTATTCCACTTAATACACAATGTGATAATGGATGCAAGAATATATCCGGTAGCATGCCTATTGATTCAATGATATTCTAATAAATGACTCGTCATTTTACATCAAAAGATTTATATATTTATTAACAAGTGTACGTGATCTCTTTTTGATTAAAACAAGCTTCAGGAAACACTTAAGCACATTAGACCAGTTTTGACAAGTCATGATTTTATCAAAAATAACTTAATTTCACGAATTGCTAAGTTTATATAGACAACGTTTGTTCGATTCATCGAAAGGTAAGAGGTACGTTTGTAATTTCACCATACGAACTATATATAAAATAAATATGGGCAATAGATAAACTAAAGAGACGAGCCGCAGCTTTGAGTCGAACAATCTTTAACTCACTGCTAATGAGCCTGAAGCATAAGCACCGGTCTTTCGGGACCATGGCTCAGAGCTAAACTCGACACTCGTCATCTTTTTTTATTCGTCAATATCTTTAGCCAATGCAAACTTTTTTCATACACGGTTTTTTCCTTCGATTGCGCGTAGGAACGATAAGCTCTTGCTAATCTACTTTCATTTTATTTACGACTAAACTGAAGAAATATCTATTCAATATTGGATAATGGAAGGTTTCTAATTTGCTTTAAATGTCATAATGAAAGGCAAAAAAATATACGATATATTAAAAACATTCGTCGATACGAAAATTCAAATGCGTGCCGAAAAAGAAGACTGATCGAAAACTGAAGATAAAGTGATCTTTAAAGCAATTGAAAAACCAATAAAAACTTTCCTATGCCAAGGTGTTAAAGAGTATCATGCTAATAAAAATCATATGGATTTATTTAAAGAAATTGAAATTATATTTCGAGATATTACGGTAAAAATCCAGTTTTACAAAAAGATCTGATTGATTATTTGAAATTTATTGCCGAAAAATTTCATGATAAATACGATTTATCAATGGTTATTATATGTTTAGAGAAAAAAAACATTGTGGTTAGAAGATGGAGATAGTGCAGCTCTTCATCAGACTGAATACGAAGTTATGGAGTTAAGATTAACATTTACAATTAATTAACATAATAGATATACTTATTCATCATTATCATTATATTCCAGAAAGTATTTTTTAAATTAAACTTGAATAAAATAAAATAACTAGAATTCCACTCGAGACAAAGCCGAGTAGATAAGGCGGCTGACTGCAATTCCCTAATGTGCAAGAGTTAAAACAAATAGAGTTAGAATATCAGTCAAAGTCTTTGACTCAAAGACATACGTTGTGCTTTTTTCTAATCTCATTGATCACTTGAAGAATAAGTTTTAGGAAAGATCTCTAACAGCCATTACTTGATCTCTCTTTTTCTAAAAGACTCTGCAGTGGATAAACTTGAATTTCAACAAATTTAATTAAATCGTGTATGCATAAGGCATGTGACGTATCAATGGTCAATTAAAAATGAGTCATATATGACCATATAAGGCGAAACTATAATATGTTAATTAGTCATTTTGTATATCTTATATTTCCCGAACGACCTTGAATTTCGAAAAACAGATTTCAGAATATTGTTTGTCAGATTCTGAGGATTCTGAATATATTTTTTTCTTTTCAAAATGATGGACAATTACTTAGAAAGGTTGGCGTAATTGAAGTGTGACTCATGCGTCCGTAGGAAGAAGAAGAAGAAGAATTTTGCTAGGCAACCAAGCTAACTGAAAGCAATAAGTCGTCTTGCTGCAATAAATTGCAGTCAGCCGCCTTAAATATAAATAGCTGTTTAAACCACTAGTAACTAACACTGTTCCATTCGTTAACACCGTTGCTGTGTGCCACATTCGTGAATAGTGCATATCATGAGTTTTAGTCCAATTTCCAGTTGATGGATCATACAACTCGCATGTATTTAGTATCTCGTATTCATTTACTCCACCTCCACCAGTAACTAATAGTTTCCCATCTAATAGTAATGAGGCTGTATGTGCGGTTCTTCCATAGTGCATACTATTGATTTGTGTCCAATTTCCAGTCGATGGATCATATAATTCGCATGTAAGTTACAATCTGTCAAAATCAAGCCAATAACTCCACGAGTGTCTTGCATCAAGTAAACATCATCAGTGATTTATTTGCGTATGTTCAAATGGTTATACTGGAGAATGATATCGATTTCTATTGAATTTTCGGGATGATTCTAAATTAAATGCAACGGTTACCATGTCAGATGATAAGCTGAAATTTGATTGCGATGGACGAAGTGAATGCGGAGAAGGTGGTCAATGTTTTCAAACATTAATCGTGATGAAAAATAAGAAACGATGTTCGTTTGAATGTCAAAATTGCTTACAACACAGATTTCGATTCTGTTAAAACAAATTACGATTGGTGAATAGGACATGTTGTGATAAAGAACGTTTTAGTTGTCGTTTTCAGATAAGAAAAAAAAACGAAACGAATGAGCAAGGTCAGCATAGATCAAGATCAATTCGGTTCTGTTAAAAAGTTAAAAACTATACTAATGATTTTTATTTTCTCTTGAAAAATAATAATTTCGTGTAGATATACTCTTTCGACTGGCGATGGTTTTCAAGTAACAGTGATTGAGTACGGAGCTACGATTCAATCGATTCGACAATCCGATCGAAACCATGAAATCAAAGAAATCACACTCGGATACGATAGTTTACAAGGTAGTTGACGAGTTCGTTTTTTTTCGAATGTTGAAATGTGTTTTGTTTTTCCCTCAAGAATATATCGATGATAAATGCTATTTCGGTTGCACTGTCGGTCGAGTAACAAATCGAATAAAAAACGCACGTTTTCAATTAGATGGAATCGAGTATCAATTAGAAAAAAACGACCAAGGAAAACATCATTTACACGGAGTGTTTAACAAACGAATTTGGACGAGTGCAATTGAAAATGATGATACCGTAGTTTTTCAATATCAAAGTCCAGATGGTATAAAAATCGAGCTATTTTGCAACAATATTTAAACTCGAAATTGTTTTTAAGGTGAAGATGGTTTTCCTGGTGAAGTTGATGTGACTGTGAAATATCGATTAACTGTTGATCATCGATTGATCATTGACTATCAAGCAACAACTAATAAACCCACGCCAATCAATCTGACAAATCATACTTATTTCAATCTAACTGGCGATGTAAAACTTCATAACAGAGAAAAAAACCGAGAGAAAAAAAATTGATTTATTTTTAGATGAGTCAAACAGTGCTTGATCATTATCTGGCAGTTCCATCGAGTTTTTATACGCCATTGGATGACGAACATATTCCTACGGGTAAACAAGAAATGTCATTTGAGAATTTTTATCTACGCCATCAATTTGTTTGAGTACAGGCGAGATTGCATCGGTGAATGCAAGTACAAATGATTTTCGGCAAATGGCACGAATTGGTGATCGAATAGGTGAAGTCTATTTCGGATACAATGTCATGTTTATTGTCGATGGACATGGTCAACGTTCGTTTGGAAAGTATGATGAATCAATAGTTCAATGTTAAATCATTCTTGTTCATTCAAAGACTCGTTGACAAGCAAACTGGTCGAGCCTTGACGGTTGAATCGAGTCAAAACGCCCTTCAATTCTACACGGGTACCTATCTTAATCAAATCAAAGGTCGACAACGAGCGGTTTATAATAAATACAGTGGACTTTGCCTCGAAACACAAAACTTTACTGATAGTGTTAACAATCAAGTAAATTCCCTTTCGAATTTTATCTCTCTCGAAATGTATGATTTTAGCCACAATTTCCAAGCGTAATCCTCCGTCCAAATGAAGTCCACCGTGAACGAACGATTTTTCATTTTTTTATTGAATAAATGTGTTTTGCTTTTTTTCTTACCGAATAAGAAATATGTCTTGAGGGAAATTATGTCTTTATACTAATACTCGTATTACCTAAGCAAAGAAGAAGAAAAAAAACTAATCAATCCTTTATTCATTGTTCAGGTTTTAACGAATCGAAACTTGTCATTCTCAAAAAGCGTGTAAGGTTATTTTGATGGTAAAAGTACTTTTTTTTTTCTTCGTCACTTCGTTTTCTTGTTCCGCTTGATTGACTCGATGTCTATTGAACGACAATTTGCAATCACTACTTCAAGCATGACACATCATCATCCGCTTGTTTACCTTTTTTTTTAAAAAACTGATTTCTCTGGTTGTTTTTCTTTTTCAGCAATGATCGGCAAACCATACCGGCAAGATCCGATTTATAAACTATGCGTTCTTTGCACGATATTCATGTTTGTAACGAGTGTACTCAATCTATATTATTTATATCGTCGATCGAAAGTTGATTCTATCGAAGAAAATCGAGTACAAACCATGCAAACATTCATTGTAACGTCAAAAACCGATGCAGTCGATAAACAAATCGATATTATCGCCAACGAAAACAATGATTTCGAACAGACTTATCGGCAATTATCGAGTTCATTCGAACGAAATATTATTTCGTTGGCACAAAATCGAGCAGAACTTTTGCAATGTCCAGCTATTCCACCGGATCTTCTCGGTCCCAATCACATTCAACCATTGCCAAGTAATTTCTCGCTTTTAACACCGAGTGTTCATCATCCGAATGTTCTCTTCGGCGGTCGTTTTCGGCCGATAACATGTCACGCTCGTCATAAAATCGCGTTACTCGTACCCTATCGAGATCGTTACGAGATTCTCAAGCATTTTCTCTATCACACACATCAATTTCTTCAACGACAACAACTCGACTATCGAATCTACATTTGCGAACAAGCCTACAATAAAATCTTCAACAAAGGCATAGTCATGAACGGTTGTTTCAAGGAAATCTTAAAAGTCGAACCGGACACACCGTGTTTCATCATGCACGATGTCGATCTTCTGTTGATCGACGATCGAAATATGTACACATGTCCGCCGTTTCCTCGGCATCTCAGCGTTGCAATCGATAAATTTCATTTCTATTTGCCATACACCGGTCTCGTTGGCGGCGTCCTCGCCATGCGTCGTGAACATTACGTATTAGTGAACGGTTATTCAACGAATTACTGGGGTTGGGGTGGCGAAGACGATGATATGTACGAACGGATCGTTAGCAAACGTTTAGTTCTCGAACGTCCGCCACGAGCCATCGCTCGATACAAAATGCTCAAACATACGCATCAAAAATTGAATCCTGCTCGGATGAAAGTTCTGCGTACGGCACATATTCGAATCGACTCCGATGGTGTTAATAATGTGCAATATAAGCTATTGAACATGACTTTATATCCGCTTTATACGCATTTTTTAATTGATGTTGGTGAACAAAAAGTTTGAATAGAAGAAAAAAAATTTTTGTTTTAATAAAATGTCAGTTATTTTTTTTGCTAAGTCTACAATTTTAAAAAGAACATTTCAAACAACATAGATTTTTCTGTCATTGGTCATATATTGTCGTTGTTTAGTTGTTTTCATCGCTCGTGTTGAATAGAGAAGATATTTCAGTTCGATACGTTTGATGATCGTTGAAGTACGTCGAAGATGAGATCGCATTGGCGAATGTTTAATTGATGTTATAGCGGAAATTGACAGATCGAATTGTTGTGTACATTCCATGGATATTGCCAAAGTCGAACATAATGGTTGACGAGTTGAACATTTACTCGAACGTTTCGGTGTGGATGTTAATGGAATATAAAATTGAAATGAATCACTACTTGGAATAATTGTTGAACTTTCGATATTCATTTTGTTTGTTTTTTTTTTGATAGCTAATCGAAAATGAGAGAAAGGTATATATATCGAAAGAGAGAGAGACAGAGACAGAGAGAAAGCTAATGAACTGTCTTATCGAATAAACATTCACAATTAACTGTGAAATAGTGACAGACGAATTGAAATGTTAGTTTACTCAATATACTTGAAATATATATATATATCTTGTTTCTTTGAAGTTTATTTTCGATAACTAATTGAAAAACTTTCCTATCAATGATAAGCAGTACGATTGTCAATTTAAATGCAATACAATCGAAAAAGGAGAATGAAGGTTTTTGTATGATCTCTATTGTTGAAACATAGGTGTGAATTGTAAAACAAAACAATGACGTACGTGTGCCGTATCCATCCGTTAAACAACGACAACAAGACGCAGACAGCAATTATACGGTACGGAAAATAAAACTCTGCCATTCACACATCGAAATTATCCTGAACAAATTATTACGACGAATGTTTTTATTTATTTGAACTGAAAAATAAAACAACAAAAAGAAAAGAAAATGTTCGATGATTTTTAAATCATCCAGATTTGTCGTTGAGATGTCTGACGATATGATTCAGTCTGTGGTTGATAGAGAAGTCGATCGAGTTTAATAACTGACTGAGGATCTTTGATGAACTTCGGTGTTGATGAACGAGGCATTGGAACTTGTTTTTTCGGTGTACTTGTTTCGAAGAGCATTTTTCTTGAAATGAATTCTATTCTCAATCAATCAGAGCGAGCGAAAGAGAGAGAGAAAGAACAAGAGGAAAGAGAGTGATTATCCGCTATTGATTAATTGACAAAGAACATGTTAAATAAATCCTTCACCCCTATTGTTTCACGTTCACATTCAAGTGCTGATCAGAATACACGTGCTGTTGGGAAATCTGTTCTACTAGTGAACAGATATTTTCTCATCGATTACTAGTTCAAACTAAACTCGTTCGATCGGTTATATCCAATACTGATTAACCGTGAAACAAGCCTTTTCGCACACGTATCAAATTGTGTCATAATCGAGCTAATTAACTTCGTACGTATACACATTGAAACATGTTTATTATTTATCGAATAAAGATAATGACAGACGAAAAAAGCACACACACACACATGTACAATGACTAGATTTTATTATGTTTGTCGACAGGAGTTGTTCCGCTGGTGGTTAAGTTTTCCAATGGAGTTCGAATAACGACTGACAAACGGCCAGATTTAATTCCCGGCTAAATAGAATAAGAGCAATGATTTAGAATGGACTTTTTTTTAGCAAAAAGAGACAGAAAGAAGCACGTTGGATATCATCAAAGCAGATTAATAATATGCACATTGAGTGGATAGAAGAAAAAAAACACGGGTTTAGCCAGGACGGAGTAAATAAATGTGTATATGAATAAATAATAGTGAAAAAACAATGAGTTTTTATTATTACGAATCGAATGTTCGTATTTGTCTACTGTTTTCTTTTCAATATTTATTCAGAATTACATTAATATTTTTTGGATAACTAAAAACAAAACAACATCAAGAAACAAAAGAAGAAGAAGAAGATGATGATGATGAAAAAAAAACTGAAGAATTCTTCGAATAAACCCGTCACCTCAACAAATTAGATGTTCATACAAATCTACGTGCAATTTCTCATCTAATTGAAAACAACATTGACGAATGTGATTATGCATGTCAACGTACTTTTTTCTTGCCACCTAACAGCAATTCTTTGTAGGCTTCGGAACGCAAGAATCGGGCGTAGGTATCACGATTCATCAGATTGAAAATATGATCCTACAAAACAAAATACAAAAAACAAATCGCTCAATGAACGAATGTAAACCTGAGCTTCATCGAATGTATATCGACTTGGATAGTGCGTCATTTTATTTTTCGTTAGATTCATGACACGTTGATCAATATTAATCGAGTAATAAGCACCTGGCGAAAGAAATTCATTGTAAATTTCATGTACACGATTGTGTACGTCCTTTTGTGGCGTGTAGAAACGCAATTGAATGCACGCTTCGTAGAAACGTAGATTTTCACTTGAATATTCTTTGTCGAGAAATTTCCAGAAATAATCTCGACCAATTGGATCTTTGAGTAGTTCGTTAATTGAAAAGCCCCAACGTTTGACACGTCGAGATGAAATCTCTTTAGCATTGCCCATTTTCTCCAATTCCCACAAGTCAGTTGAATCAGTTAGCCCTGGACGCAAAACATATAGTTCTGTTATCAACGAGATGAAATTTCATCACTTACAAGGATTCGATGGTTCGCAGGCGGTCAAAAACGGATCGAATTCACCGTACTGTTCGAAATAGGAGAGATAAGTTTCGCAGACTTTCGACGTTTTCAAACAACGTCGATCGATTCGATGTTTAAGAAAATCGATTTCTTGATATAATTGATCGATGACAGTTGCCTCATCGTATTCTTTGAAAATACTCGATCGAATCGACGCATTCGAAACGGTTTGATTCGGTGAAATCAAGCCGACAGTCATCGTTATCAGATTTTTATTGGCAGCAAGAGCAAGAGCCGATGCCGGCGCCGCTGTGTTCGTTACTGAACCTGACGAGACTTTTCTCAATGTTGTCGAAAGGGCATGTGGACTGAGCAAAGACGCTTTACGTCGCATGAGTTTCTTAATATCGTGTTCGCTCATGTTAACACAACCGGGAGCGGGCCGATAGACGTCCCAGAAAGCTCGTTCTTGCGAATCGAGAACGTTTCGTTCGACTTTATCACGTTTTTTGTCGACTCTAAATATCGAATTGCAATCGACAATTTGCTTTTTTTTTGTCTTTGTTTTACTTGATTTGTGCTTCGGCTTGCATGTAAATAAATTCCCATTTTCTCGCGAATAATTTCTGTAGACGAGCGAGATTCTCGGCTTCGTAATCAGCTAATTCCAAGCGTGTCTTATTCTGCATCGTTCGTTTACACAGATAAACAGCTAAAGCAAAGCAAAATCAGTTCAGTTTTTTCGTCGAGAGAGAATCTTAGAGCTAAGTTAGTCGAGTTAGGAGCTAAAATATGTCTACCTCGATATTGAATTCTATAGTCTGTCTGTATGAAGAAAAGCAATTTGAATTGAAATACAAACGAATGAAGACGAAAGGACACTTACCGTAGTCGATGTTATCGGGCTCGCCGTGATTCGACGGCCAGAAATACGGAGTTTGAAAGCGATAGAACGTCCCGTCATTTTTCACAGTGAGAACATGATCTTCAATCGGTAGAATCTGTTGAACAAAACAACAAAAAAGATGAAATTTCTTCGTTTTTTTTTGCTTTGATATGCAAACGTACATAACCATATGAAGACATGAGATTGGCAAGATGAAGTGCTTCGGCTAGAAAAACAACAACAACAACAACAAATGATTTGATGATCGAGTCAATAGATTATCATCGTACCGGTGTCATCGACATCGAGTGTTTTCAGAATCCATTGAATTAAATCTCCTCCGGTGAATACACTGGGAATTTTCGACATGAAACTTTTGACAGATTTTATTGGTAGACCGGTGTTTTCATGTTGCATTCGTTCGACTAATGCTTCGATCTAAACAAACGAGTTCATTTTTGATTATTCCGTTTTGTTGATTTACTTTTCTATAAGTAAATAAATTCGGTATTTCGTATTCTCCATCGATATTCATTGGATGGATGGAAGTTAGGAGATCATTGGAATTGGGATTGAAAGTACTTGTCATTGTTGCTGTGGATTCATTCAATGCTGTTTGCTCATCGATTGGCGGATCGATGTGAACCATTTCTAATGTGATGCGCTCGCCTAGTGAATCGTCATCAGTAAAAGACGCCCGAGTTCGAGCGGCCATTTAATCATACTCAATGTCAATCATGAGCATTGAGTTTTTGATTTGTTGTCTTAGACTTGAGAGATAAAAATCAGCCATTGCCAACGTTTATCGACCTTCGTTTAATTGACTCGTTCGATATGTCGCGAGTGTCGACGCGAATAGATCGAGTACATGATAAGAATAAAGTACGGCATATTTTTTTTACAAATGTTATCCTTTTCACTTTGCGAATCGAATCGAAATAAATAGTTTTCTTTTTCTCAGTTCATATCGAACCGATAAATCTCATTGGTTGATTTCTATGCGAAGAGTGAAATGTACTAAAGTAGTTTGTAGATATTATTCTTCGATTTTTATGGCACAAAAAACTCATTTATGTACGCAATGCAAAAAAACATTTTCAAGACCTAGTAAACTTCAATCTCATATCGCTTATCATCATGAGAAAAAGGTAACCCTTGATTTTCGTGTTTATCTGATGAGAAAAAGCCAACAATTGA
>Ga0209960_1004488_pt1 | contig 10651 bp, 9 predicted proteins | sample ThiBiot_500_plan_2_FD_183947 | JGI IMG/M metagenome (GOLD analysis project Ga0209960, IMG submission 183947) | Wastewater bioreactor microbial communities from Cape Town, South Africa - Thiocy_expt_500_plan (SPAdes) | ecosystem: Engineered > Bioreactor > Thiocyanate-remediating >... | reverse complement strand
AACCATAAATTGATAAGTTCGATTTGATTGAAGTGAATGAGAAAGTATTGTCAAAGATGAACGATTGGAATTACCAAATTTCCAACCGGTTCGATTCGATAAACACGATGGATTCGAAGAGTCATTTGCTGGATTATCAATAGTTAATAACCAACCATTCACATTCGGAAACATAAATGAAGGATAAATTCGACAATAGTATTCATAAATCCAATTCTAAATTAAAAAAAAAAGATTCTCGTTTTTAGTGAATAAAAAATAAACAACGACAGACATCTAAAAAATGACGTGATTTGCAGAAAAACATATTATTAGATCATATCTAATGACTATGAATCTCATAATGATTCAAATAATAGCATACGGTTTTTATAAAAATATAAAAAATGATCGAAACAGGTTGGTGGATACTAGAGTCATCTAGAGACGTTTACAATAAAAATAAATTATTTCACTGCTTCAAAATCTTTTATCGCGTTAACATACAGAATAACACACTGCGTTCTGTTGTACACGTTTGATTGATCAAAAATGAATAGTTATTATGTATCTTGTGATGCAACAAAATGATCAGCTATTTGTTACTATTTTCTTCCAATACGATAAAGCGAGTAACGAATCCTCGTATGTGTTGTTTTTTATGTTGTTGTGTACTCAAAAAAATGAGTACACTATAGAATCGGTCAGTGTGGCCGTCCGTCCGGCCGTCCGTCCGTTTACACGATAATTTCCGAAAGGAGACTCCGATCGACCTGAAATTTTCTGCAGAGTTTAATCGCATAAATATCTCGGTCGAGTTCGAAGATGGGCCTGATCCGTCAAAGATTTCCTAATTTATAGCTCAAAACATCACTTTTCCCCCCTGATTTGATGGAGATTCTGGTAATTGATAGTTTTCTCTAAGCTAATATTTTCTCATAGCTGTGACAAAACTCATACTATTATACACCGTTCGATAGAGAATTTCATGCGCTACAAAATCATACTAAATAGTATAGATAGATCTATAATGACGAAAATTTCTTCCGTACAACACATTTTCAATACTACCAAAAATTCGTAAATTTAGACATAATATCGAAGTAAATTGCACGTTTTTCTCATGGAATCGATACGAGTCTCTCCCACTAGACAGAACTCTTCATGGGCTATCGTATGATATCAAAACATAGTGAAATATGTGCTCCTTTGAAAATTTTCTCCTTGTGGTACTTCTTACTAAGCCAGACAAACTCATAATATTTTGGCACTTTGTCAGCATAGAAAATATACATTTTCTTAGAATAGAAAGATCAATTTGTAAATTAGGGTCTACAACACAGTTGAAGTAGAAACAGAGATTAACATAAAATATTGGCACATATCTTTCCCTCACTGTCATCTCTCAAACATCCTTCCTCATATTCCCCCTCCATGATCTCTTCAACACCACCGTCGTTTCCCTCTTCTCTACAGTCTCTCCAACACCACCGTCGTGTCCCTCCCCTCTACAGTCTCTGAACCAACCTTCCTCACCTTTACTTCATCATCACTATCGAAATCTCTAGAGTTAACTTTTTGAAGTACACATAACGATCGGATTTCAATCCGATGTTTCCGCATTTATTTTTAGTTTTATGCAAGAAAAAAGTAGTACACTTATATATTAGTAACTACCACCATAAATATAGTTTGTGGAATGTCTGTCTTATTGAATAATCTTTAAGTTTTGTCTTTGACTGAAGTAAATAGCTCACAGTGTCTGATGCTTCAGGACCACCTCCACACAAAGTAAGATAATTCATATGACGAATATTTTCATTTTCTTTTTCGAATAAAAACAATATTATTGATTCGATATCTTTACGATAGATTCTGATGGTTAAATTTTCAATTCTTGGACATAAACTAACGAGTAATTTTGCTTTCACTAATCGATATTCGCCATTAAAAGCAATTTTTTTAATTCGATTTGTTTTGGATACAGTTCGAAAAATATCATTTTGATCAGATGTCTTTTGATAATCTGCATAGCCAAGCATTGATTCAAATGCTAAATCAAGAAGATTCGGTGTAACATAGAGTAGTTCAACAAGTGTTTGAAATGACACATTTTGACATTGAAATGTTAGTTTAGTCAATTGTTTCAGAGGAATTAGACGATTAACAACAGGACCTATTGAAGTAAAACGAGTAGAGAAATTCTTCGTAAAAGTAAGTTCATCGACATTGGCAAAATAATTGAAATAGTCAGTTAGACTTTTCTCGTTTGATATTTGAAGATGTTTAATCGAATGAAAATTAGATTCATCAACCAACTGATCTAAGTTGCATGTTTTTCTATGAAGAAAGAAAAATGAATAAGAAGAAATATATTGGTCATAGTAATAATTTATACTTGTAAGATCGTTTAGAATAGAAGATAAATTTTCCTTCATCGAAATTTTCATACGAAAAGAACCATTTTCGTTGAGTCCAAAACGAAGTTTGAAATTGATCGATTTCATTTTTGATTTGCACATATTCGGAAGGATCGGTTATGAACAAATGAAATTGAACATCGAAAATACGTAAATTTAATAGATAAGATTGAATCAATTGTTGCCATCGATTTGCATTCATGCATTGATAGTCTCTGAAACTAGCAGTTCTAAGACGAAAAGTTTGAAGAGTTCGACAGCAATCTCTTAACATTTGTTCGATTCGATGGACTTCAAACATACGTACATTTAACGAGAGATTTGTTAAATGTTCCAACGAAATTGAATGTACTGGTGTTTGGTTAACTCGATGATCGTCAAAATTGAGAAATACATTACGAAGACAGGGCATATATGATAATAGATTTTTAACTATTTCAACATAGATTGTATTGGTAATAACAAGATGTTCAATTGAACTTGACGGATTAGTACAAAATGGTAATTCTAAATTGGAGAGCAAGTATTCTGTTAATGTTAATTTGCAAGATTTTAATTTAATTAAACTAAAAATTTTCAAATAAATAGAAGATATATTATCTTTCACATCATCAAGACAATTGATGACCAATGAAGAAAGTTGCGATAAATAAGATAATTGTTCGACAATTTTGACAAGATCTTTGAATAGAATGTTAATATTCAATGTTTCGATTCGCTCGAATTCTATTAATTGGCAAGAGAAAGGAGAATTCTGATTCAACATAAATTCATTGAAGATAAACATTGAACGAATTCGACATACGTTCGATTGAATAAAATTATTATTGAAACGTTCAAGTGCTGATTTTGACATTGATGAAAGATGAAGTTTGATTGGAAAATTTGATTTCATAATAAGTACATTAAATCGTCGATTTAAATGTGCAAAAATGTCATAAACATGTATGACATTCATATATTCAAATATTTCATAAATTAATTCATTGGATAGATCTTCAAAAGATGAGACCAATGTTTGTTTTGTTTCCATTTGAAAGTCGTTCAAATTTGAATTTACGAATGAAAAGGTAATAACATTCACTGATGATGTAAATATATTATTAATAAATTACGTATATAAAATAGAAATGTTGGAAATTTCCCAACGAAAAGCAAAACAAATGTGAGCATATATTCGATATTCGTATTATTCATTGACAGGTGTTCTGTTTCATTCGCCACCCTCAAGATAATTAGTCAGTCATGCAAGAGTATGACTCATGTAAGAATATCTTTTAATAACAATTTAAAGTTCTAATCACAAATCAGTCAGATAGTTTATTTTCTTTTTTCAATCATAGTCTCAACACTCGCACGAAAAGTGTTGTATCAGTAACGCACAAATTTTTGAATACGATGATTATTTCGATCAGTTACATACAGATTATATTGCCAATCTAATGTCAGACCCCATGGATCATTGAGTTGTGTTGGACTTGTTCCTGGCAAACTTGAATTACCTGCAATTGTTATTCCTGTTGTATTCCATTGAAGTATCGCTATTCGATCTATAAGAAGAATAAGTTTTCGTTCGAATTTTATGCAATGTTTTACCTACATGTTTTGCTTTTGGTTTAATGAATAAAATAAGAAGAAATGTTGTAATAATCGCAATCAGTATAAGAAAACCAATACATACTCCAAAAGCAAAATAACAATAAATAAAAGTTACTTTTTCTTTTTTCTCAGATCTCGATGTAAATTTTATATCGCAGCTTTTCACGAAATCGGATGTTTTCCTGCAAACAAAAATAAACTATAGTATTCTTTCATACAATGTCTCTGGCTGTTGCAGTTGTCAATGCTTGAGCATGATGAAATGAGTTACATTTTGTATGATTAGTGAGTCTACTTGAAGAACGAATATTGACATGAATTATTTTTCTTGGACGATTTCGAGAACGTCTTTTCTTATTTCGTTGATGCTTACTCATACTACTTCTTTTTAGTTTATGAGTGGAAAGAGAAATTAAACATGTTTAGACTTGAAAATAAACAATTCTTATTTATGCACATTTTTCTCTCTCCTTAATACATTAAAAAAAGAAACATAAACGACGGGCGTTAAGTAGATTATAAATTTGAGGGTGAAAAAAAGTATATCCGTGTAGGACTCTAAAATAGGGTTAAATTTGGTTCTTTATACGATCGAGATTATTTTCGTATATCTCTCGATGAGGGTGATTGGCTAATAACGAGTTTCGTGCAATATCGAACGCTTTTTCATAGAATGAAAGTGCTTTTGAATAGTTTTTCATGCTTTCATATGCTACACCCATATTGTTATATGTGGAGGCCAAATCAGGATGATTGGGAGAAAGTGATATTTGTCGAATTGCAAGTGATTCTTTGTAATTGGAAAGTGCTTTGGCATAGTCACCTAGATTTTTGTATATCACACCAATGTTGTTGTAGGACGATGCCAAGTCAGGATGATTGAAAGGAAGTAATTTTTTCTTGAATGCAAGTGATTTTTCATGATTTGAAAGTGCTCCAGTGTAATCATTCATGTTAAAGTATGTATTTCCGATGTTATTGTAGGATGCAGCCAAATTAGAATAATTAGGAGAGATTGATTGTTCTTGAATTGCACGGGATTTTTCATAATAAGAAAGCGCTTTTGCATGTTCACCCATGTTAGAATACATTCCACCGATGTTGTTGTAATAACTAGATAGATTTTCATTTGGTAACGGAGTCTTTTTTTCTTCAATACTAATAGATTTCTCATAAAAACTAATGGCTTTTTCATATTCTCCTTGCTGATATTTCATCAAACCGAGTTGATTGTAAACAGGTGCTTTGAAACTCTCCACTGTTTCTCGTTCCAAGATCATTTCGTAGATTTGTTGTGCCTTATCAAACTGACCCATTTTATACAGTACTGAACCTAAGCGGTACCATCCTCTAGCGTCAGGAAAGCATTCTTCTCGAATACGATCAGTCAGCGTCTGAAGATCTTTGTCACTATCAGTTGTTAGAGTTAAATCCACTATGAAAATATTAGGATTGTCAATCATTGATTTAATATCATTGATTCGAAAGACAGAGTGCATCGCAAAGAGCATTTCGTCTTCACTTGGACCATAATTGCTGATATGTGCAATTGATGCAAATGGTATTGTTGACTGATCAGGTTGAATGGTCATAACGAATAAAATACCAACATTGTCCGGATTCTTAGCACCATTACGTGCGAAACGCATTGAGACTTCGCGTTTCTTGCTTGTGGATAAGAAGTTATTGAATGATAATAAACCACCTTTAGTTTGTTGAAGTTTATCGAACTCGGTTTTGGTCATTCCTTGACCACGGTATACGACGAATTGGCTGTAGGATTGGCTAGTATCGAATTGTTCTTTATGTAATTCATCGATTTGTCGATGGAGATCAGCAATGAAAAATCCCATTCTTATGATAATATCTCCATCCAGTTTTCGTAAACCAAGATTCAACATTCGATATAGGAAGCATTCATAAGTATACCACCATATTGAAGATTTGTTCGCGTGTTCTTGTTCAAATTTTTCAATGTTTTGTAACTCTTTTTGATTATCTTTGAACGCATTTCGACAATAATTTATATAATCCTCAATATGGTTTTCTTCAAATTCGATGGTTAATAAGATTTCCTTCAGTATGGTTGTATACATAAAAGAAGGTTCAATTTGATCTTTCAAAGCAGTACTATTACTCGTATTGACGAAACTGATAGGCATTGAATCCTGTTCACATTGATGAGCGGTCTTCGTGAGAGCTTCGCAGATGGGAGTAATTTCGGTAAAGATACCCTTGATCTTTGGCCAGTTTTTAGTCCATGTTTCATGATACTTCTTGTTTTTACAGAATATAAAAATGCTATCAACTTGAACGAGATCATGTATTTTTGGCACCATAATTTGACCCAATGATCCAGAAATAATCATACAGACTTTGTCATCATCTATGCTTTCCAAAAATTTGATGCACTTTTCATCATCAGTGAAAGTGTTAATCGAATTCATTGTTTGTCGTAATTGTGTGATTGTATTTTGACAATCAGCAGTATCTTCATTGATGTTGTTGTCAAGCCATACTAATAAGATATTTTGAACCATTTGTATATTGATCCCACGAGGACGATGTGTGGCATCTATTGGTTTATCAGTTGTACTTGATGCTGCAGAATATGTTTTCTTGTCCATCTGTATAAAATAATAATTCAAATCATCGAAAGCAAACTGAATATATATATATATATATATATATATATATCGTGCGTATATTTACTTGATTGGGAAAAAATTGATTGTATTTATGTACAAATATAACGAGAACAAAATTCATTGGATCATTAATTAACCAAAGAAATGAAAGAGAAAGCTAGAGGGCGCACATTTATATCAGACACGACGACTGTGCCAATATACTTACCCATGTCGTCTCTTTTTTAAACATTTTAGCGTACATGTATCTTTGGTCAGAAAGGGAATATTTTGAAAACTAGTCGTTTCACACAAAGTTTGAGCAAAGGAGGTCGGGTATGGATGGTTCGAATCTGTTACTAGATTTATGAACCTTTCAATTGGATGTTTTCGACCAAAAAATAGGTATTTTTGATGATTAAGATTTTCTATAAAGTTTGATCGAAGATAATCGGATATGGAGAATAGAATGTTCTAAAAGGTTTGAACTGTCTTGTATGAAGCTTCTATGTAACGGAAGTGACGTTTTAGGACAGTTAGAATAGTTTACACAGTTCAACAAAACTAATTTGATGATTAATTTTTCGAAGTTTTCATTTGTGAGTTTTCGCTTGTATAAAAAGAGATAGTTAAACTCTAGCAAGTCGTGCTAATGTATTATAGAAAGTTTTCTTTGCCTTGTAAAACAAAGATTGAGCCGCTCGAGTCGGGAGTGGCGGCATACCTGCATGAAAATTGTCAATGATGTTTTGTGAATATGCTATCTTTCTCATAATTTCAGAAGAGTGTGAAAAAACCGAGAAGCCACTTTTATTTTTAATGCATATGTTCATATTTGAGAAAAGTAGATCGAACAATCTTTTCAAGAATCTGAAACTACGTATATGCTAAACCTTAAATTTATTGAACGAGCAGAAAAACAGTCCAAATGATCAGCATCATTGGAAGAAAATGAAAGAAAACAAAAAAAATGCGCGCGTATATCATTCTTTTCATTTGTTTAATTTTCAATGAATTCTATTAATTTGTCTCGTTGGATTTTTTTTATCATCTAATCATTTCAACTCTTAGTTGTAATATTACTTTTACGAATCCAAATCTAGTGATCGAAATCAAAACATGTCGATCAAATCTTAAGAAAATCACTTTTAAATTTGGCGATATCACAATTTTTGACACGTTTTTTGGTAATAATCAAAACGCAATTAAATCGCTTTACAATTTGTTCAGGGATCAATATCATGACTGCTCTGTTAAAATTGAATTGATAGATTTAACATCGAAATCTAATTATGTGAAAATACCGATTGATAATCAATGGATATCGAATATTATTCAAGAAAATGATGTTATAATTCATAATATAAACCTGTATATAAGTATTATTGACAACAGTTGGACCAAAATGAATCTAACGATTAATAAAGATATTAATACTCTTTTGAATTATAACTCTCTTCACTTCTATTTATATGATTATGGAACAAATTCTAGCTGTACTATTACCATATCGGTGATGGATAGGATAGAAAATCAACTGTCTGATAGATGTACAGAATTTGTCACAATTATTGAAAATAGTAAGTTGATATATTAATTTCAAAACTCAAATATCTGTTACTTGTGACCTAGATATAAATCGAAAAGTATGGCCAACAATAAGTACACAAAGTAAAACGAATAGTTTTTTGTTTAAATACTCAAATCTATTTCAGAAGCACAAACATCGTCTCGTAAAATTCGAATACAAAATTATTCATTGGTTACTTTTATTACGAAGACAACTGCAAATGACGATTCATCAGATATATTTCCAATCATATATATGCTGATACAAAAGAAAAAGCATCGATATATTAGACGAAATCGAATAATTTGCGGTTTTTTTTCTTAGCGAAATAAACAGAGCGAAAGAGAGAAGAGATTATTCATGCATAACTATAACAAAAATTACGCATACTAATGAACACTTTAATTGCTGCTGGTAATGTGATGTTACCATTGAAATCAACAACTACCGATATTGAATCATTGGAAGACTTTCTTGAAAAATGTCTACGAAAGAAATATGCTGATATGCTTAGAAGAAGATTCGTTAGCTATGCAAGTTTGTGAATCGAATTTAAAAGATATAACAACATGGGTTTCGAAAAGAGATAAAATATGAAGAGTTTGATAAAAGACTAAGTGAAATCATCATTTTTATTGTTCGAATTTAACAGAATCTAGAAGCATTTTATAAAATTGATCTGTATGTTCTTGTCGTTCCTGTGAAACACGTTTAAGAAACAAACAAACTTCGAGTTCTTCTTCGTCAAATTCGGCCCAATACTTTGTTTGATTAGGAAAAAATTTCTCGAGTAATTTATAGACATTTAACATAACACTATCAGCCAAATGACCTTCAGAATGATTAATTTTAGATTTCATTGCCTTGAAATGATGTGCATATCTTGGTAGTTCTGGTCCTTCTCCGACATTAAATACAATAGCCTGTTCTGGATGCAAATATTTTGAAGACACGAGTTGGTCTAAATCCACATCTGTGTAATTCAATCGAATAGCTTCACTATTCAGCTTGACAATAGTTGCTTCTTTGAGCTCGGCTTCTTCTTTTATGTGTTGTTCTGATTTATTATCCATCATAATGTAGAGTAAATAATTCGGATTTTGAAATTCAGTATTCCAAAAAGTTAGTGTAGATTCATCACCTGGTACAAAATTGAACGCTTCAGTCAAGTGAAACTGTCGTAATAATGTACATGAAGAAGGTTCAACTGGTGCATCGAAATCTATTTTCACTTCCATTTGAAATTCTGGTTTATCTTTGAAATATTCAATGACTGCTCGAAGGAAGTCCTTCCAACGTTGCTCATCTGTAATACGACGTATAACTTTTATACCAGCGTCTATCCCCATTATATGATTTTTAAATTTATTTCAATTTAAACGAAATTATATACTATTCATTGATCTTGCACCAGTGGGAAAAAACCCAAAGATAAAAGAATGATTTGCATGATAACATCAATATTGATTTAGAGATTTTGACGACATCTGTTGTAGGTAGACACATTTATGTTTTTGTATTTTGTTGACGGATTTATTTAGGTCTGACCAAAAGTTTCCAGATTAGTATTGAAGAATGTTGCGCATGAATAAATAGTGGACTATCTTCTCTATAATTTCACTTATTTACTCTCAAATTGCAACCAATTTGCCTGTGCTATAATCACATAATCGCCAAGAATTATTACGGTATTCTGTTAAATTTTCGTTACAATTTGTAAATCATTCTTATTTTTGTGTATCGTTGACTTAATGAGATACCCAACATGATGGGACTTTTCTCAGCTTGAGATGATCGTAAATAATTCGTTCGATGGTACTGTGAAAGAGAGACGTTTCAGCTATAATTATATGTCTATAAGTTGAATGAAGATCATCATTGATATCTTCTCTATTTTTATGAAAACGCTTTCCCCAGTCTATCACTGTTGGATATGATCGAGCCTTGGGCCCTGAAGCTATTGCAAGTTCTTCGGGAATTACCTTTGGATTTATTCCCAAAATAGTTCCAATTTTTATACAGTATCATTTTTTGAAAATTTTTTTGGTTCAAATTAAAAGTTGCCCAAAAAAGATTTATTATATATAAAATTATCAATACTAATCTGGGAACTTTTGGCCAGACCTAAGCATTATCGAAACTACACAGACAAAAAGCAAAGAATGATTCAGTTTAAATGAGTTGAAAAACATTGAGTTTGATTATAATTTGTCAAAGGTCCAACACGTAATCCATCATCTTTCCATTGATTATTTTCGTCAAGGTAATAACAACCCGATGCAAATATTCTCAATTGATAATTTGATGTAAAATTAAACTTTTGATTGGTTATTGGTGGTTTAGTTGCAGTAAAGATTTCTGAAGGATTCAATTCTCTCAAACCAAAAACGAATGAATGATGATTTCGAGTCTGTTGATTATCGAGAAAATAATTGAAATTCGAAGAATTGAGAATT
>Ga0209960_1004487_pt1 | contig 10653 bp, 10 predicted proteins | sample ThiBiot_500_plan_2_FD_183947 | JGI IMG/M metagenome (GOLD analysis project Ga0209960, IMG submission 183947) | Wastewater bioreactor microbial communities from Cape Town, South Africa - Thiocy_expt_500_plan (SPAdes) | ecosystem: Engineered > Bioreactor > Thiocyanate-remediating >... | reverse complement strand
GTTGTACGAGGGTTCTCCTGCACAGGACACGGGTTAATAGCGTGAGACCGGATGTTCTAAAGGTATTGTTCTACATTATACGTGACCTAATATACAATTCTTCGCTAAGCTCGGAAAACATTGTTTTTTTTGAAAAAGTCGTTGTATTTTCATGAGTAAGGCATTTCATCTACGGATAAGACATCGTCTTATTAAATGAGATGGCCGGCGTTCTTTTCAGTGCAAAATATTTTCTTTTAGATTCATTTATGATAGAACAGTTCTTTTGCAAAAAATGAGGTTACCGTGTCAATTAAAGCGGATAGATGGATAGAAAAAATGGCGCATGAGGAAGGAATGATAGAGCCCTTTCATTCCAGTCAAGTGCGAGAGAACGAAAACGGCCGGATCATTTCCTATGGGGTTTCCAGCTATGGCTATGATGTCCGATGCGCGAATGAATTTAAAATATTTACCAACATCAATTCAGCAGTTGTGGATCCGAAAGCATTCGATGAGAGTAGTTTTGTTGATGTGGTTTCTGACGTCTGTATTATTCCACCGAACTCATTCGCGCTGGCGCGTACCGTAGAGTATTTTCGAATACCGCGCAACATTCTCACCATTTGTTTAGGTAAATCAACTTATGCACGCTGCGGAATTATTGTAAATGTGACTCCCTTGGAGCCGGAATGGGAAGGGCATGTTACTTTAGAATTTTCCAATACAACAACTTTACCGGCTAAGATATATGCCAACGAAGGGGTCGCACAAATGCTATTTCTTGAGGCTGCAGAGGTCTGCGCTGTTTCTTACCGAGATCGGAAAGGAAAATATCAGGGGCAAACGGGTGTTACGCTGCCACGTGCCTAGTACTTTCCATAGCCTGCTAGTCCTTGTCGTTCGGTAGTGCGTATTTTTCTCGTGAACTATCTACGCGCTCACGTAGTTCTTTACCTGGCCGAAAATGAGGACTGTATTTTTCACTCGTCACCACTTTTTCACCTGTTTTGGGATTATGCGCATTACGAGGTGGGCGATGATGAAGAGAAAAACTTCCGAAACCGCGAATTTCAATACGTTTATTGCTGACAAGAGCGTCGGTCATTAAATCAAGAATGCGATTTACACCATCAGCTACCTGTTTTTCTGTCAGATGGGTCATGCGGGCAGCAATTTCCTCTATGAGCTCTGATTTAATCATACTCACCTCATTATTGTGATCAATTATCTCAATCTGTGCTCCGTCAAAGCGCACGGATAAGTCCCTTGTTTAGTAAGTATAGTTCGGGTAAAAATTTATTCAATGTTTTCAAGACTGTTAGTATTTTAGCAAGTATTAATCATAGTGTGTGAATAAATGAGTGCTTAATTTCGTTGATGAACAAAAGCGGTAACAATACCCCAGCTCATTTGTACTTGTGTCTGTATCTGGATGTGGAATGAGGGGATGGTAAGCGACCTACTGGTGGTGATGACTGTTTGTAACGACGTGAGTTGATGGAGTCGTGCGCCTAGCTCCTCCCAGAGTGGACTGAAAAATGCGGTAGCATTGATAAAAATCAGAGTGGCATCCTCAAGTCCGGTCTCTAAAAAATCAGCATGGCGCAGTTCAATCTTATCGGCGATAGCCGCATATTGAGGAAGGTGCCGTAACCGATTTTTTTGCTGACACGCAGTTAAATGGAGCGGCAATAAAATTTCAACGCCCACACTTTTTTGTACCGGAAAAACCATCGCGCACGCAAACACTGCTTTGCCGATACCCGAGCCTAAATCATAAAAGACTGTTTGTGTATTCGGGTGTGCTAAGGAAAGCAGCGCTACGAAGTGACGAAATTCAATTTCACCGTAAGTATATGCAAATGCATCCTGCGCTTTTCGTGCAGCGTGTGAAATCTGAAAACCATTCACCGTTTGATACAGATCATAAAACGCAGATTCGTGCGCAGCAAGATTCAATTGACCATACCAATCACGCACCGGTTTTAGTTGGCGCTGACGTCGCCAATAGGTCCAACCCAGTTTTATGGAGATGAGGATAAAGAGGCAAATTATCAGATGCAGCATAGTCAATCTTGACTGTTATGATGGGTTATTAAACCGTTTCTATCATGGGAAAACAAGCCAATAAGGTTTTTTATATTGTCTAACACACTGAGGAGTAAACACTGCGGCTGGGTATTATTTGTGCATTTGGTCTAGAATTAGGAGACGACATGCTTTATGCGCACAAGAGATAGAGCAGGATGGCATGGGTAGCCGTAATGAATAGGGAACAAACCATGCTTTAAGCGCTAGGGATTTTGGTAAGGGATTGATCCTGAGCGTAGACGCGATGAAACTGTTAAAAAGTTAGCCCTTTATGCCTGTTAATATTTCCTTAATTTAGATTCATTAAAATGGAGACAAAATGAGACATATAGGGGAAAAGTTATGATAGCGCCCAGTGGCTTTTTTAAGACTACTGCTGCCTCGAATCAGCATCAAGATCATTATCAGTTGATTCAGGTCGGTGGAAAGCCGTTCCATGCTTTTGCGGTTGCCTTCATTGACTACGTTGAGAATGGTCATCCGGTACAGGAATCAACGATTAAAAAAATATTAGGCCGTTTCTATCAGTACTTTCCAGAATATGTTCGCAGTGGGCATCTTTCCACTCCTAAAGAGCGATTAAGTCAACTTTTACATCATGCGCGTAAGGCAGAACTTGTAGAACATCTAGCCTATGTGTTTCGCCAAGTGGCGGTAGATGAATTGTATGCAGAGCCGAAAAATCTGGCTTATCGCGAGGCTTTTGCTGAGTTAAGTCCTCAAACTCCTAAAGACTTTCTGCGGGAAAACACCACGCCGCTGCCTTCATGTGCATTAAAAGCACTGGCTAAGCAGCTAAATATGCCGCTGATTTTATCGTATACCGAGTCTGGAAAAGACTTACGAAAATATGAAGCCTCAACTTCTTTGAACAGTCCTGCATTGAAAATATCTATTCAAAGTGGCCGTTTTTATCCTGCTGTACGACATGTTCAAGAGTTTAATTATGTTGGGCAATTGAATATCACTGTAAAACCTCAACCCATTGCAGCAGAACATGAGGGTACCTTGGCCCAGGTATTACAACAAATTCATGAAAGCGATATGCAGTTACTCCAAACGTATCAACAACATTATCATCAATTAGACAGCATGATGAAGGCACAAGAGCTCAGTTATCATGATTTGCGTGAAAGCTATATCCACTTATTTCCTTATAATGAACAAGAAGCCGCTTATCTCCGTGTTCTTGAAGAAAAAATGCATCCACAAACAGGAAATGGGGACGCTCTGGTGGTAAAAGTTCCGCAAATGATGATAAAGGCACTTGCGAGTTGGATGACTGTAGGCGCGGTCAATGACGAGCAGCTAGAAGAGCGGTTGTTCAATCGTCTTGATGCGGTGCCAACTCCTGCCCCAGGCCATTGATTGCAGGAACAAAGTGTCCTGCATCAACTAAAGCCTTGTTCTTTCATCCAGGTGTTAGTAGCAAATTTAGACATATAATTGCGGATGGAATCGGGCAGCAACACTAAACAATTCTGACCGGCTTCTAAAGTTTTCGCGGCCTGTAATGCCCCCCACATAGCGGCTCCAGAGGATCCGCCGACGAGTAAACCCTCATCATGAATCAGCTGTCGCGCTACTCGGAAGGAGTCCGCATCATTCGTTTTAATATACTGATCAATTAAGCGATTATCCAGAACATCGGGGAAAAAATCATAACCGATACCTTCTACTAAGTACGATTTAACTTCAGTCCCACCGCCAAGTATCGAGCCTTCGGGGTCAACACCAACAATTTTAATCGCTGGATTATACTCTTTAAGTCTTTTCGCAACACCAGTGATCGTGCCCCCAGTCCCTACACCCATAACCACCATATGCAAGTTTTCACCAAAATCCGCAATAATTTCCTCAGCAGTACCTTGGTAATGAGCATTGGGGTTATGAGGATTAGCATATTGGTCCAATATATGCGCATTAGGAAGCTGCGCTTGAAGTTTTTTTGCAAGCGATATATGACTTTCTGGAGAATCGTAAGCTGCTTCAGTAGGGGTACGGTAGATTTTAGCACCGAGCAACTCCAGGACGGATTGTTTTTCCTGACTCATTTTTTCGGGCATGGTGATGATAATTTGGTATCCCAGGACGGCGCCTGCTAATGCGATGCCAATCCCCGTATTTCCTGAAGTAGGTTCTATTAACGTATCCCCAGGTTTTATACGGCCCTCCCGTTGAGCTTGTATGACCATTTCATAACCAATGCGGTCTTTGACCGAACCGCCCGGATTAAAAAATTCACATTTAGCATAAAGTTGACAAGAGAGCTCTGCGCCGAGACGGTTGATTTTAACGGTTGGGGTATTTCCTATAGTGCCCAGTATATTTGAATAAATCATCATAAATCCTTGATGTTAAGCTTAAGACAGCATACCGTGAATTGGGATAAAATTAAATCGCAGACACAGTGGTGATTTTAAATTTTATATCATATAGTTAATAGGTTACTTAATAACTGTGCAGGGAGAATAACAATGATAAAGAATACATCTGCTCGTTGGTTGGCATTGGCTTCATGTGTCTTGGGATTGGCATCATGCGATATGTGGAACAGCCAGCGTTCTGAGCAAGTACAAACACATCAACACATTTCTAAAGCGCAACAGCAACAGGTTCAACACGCAAAAGTGTATAAGAAAAAGCCCGTACAAAAAACTTATGCCACAAAAGATCCTTCCGAGCAATTAAATCCTGGACCTTCGCGTAAAGCTGCACCACAGTTGCCTGTTATTCAATAATCGGGCCTGGCCTCAGTTTACTGAGGCTGCCCTTCTTCGCTTTCGACCCTCTCCATTTGTGTACTACACTCTGATAATAAACGGGTTAAATTCAGAACTCTAGAATTTAATGACGCTCTAAAAAACAGGGAGGTAATCATGGCCAATGTTGCGGAGGTATTCGTCGAAACATTAAATGCTGCAGGAATCAAGCGCATTTATGGCATTGTCGGTGACTCATTAAACGGAATTACCAATGCGTTACAGTCTTATCCCGATATGCAATGGATTCATGTGCGTCACGAAGAAGTGGGTGCATTCGCCGCTGGTGCTGAAGCGCAATTAACGAGGCAGCTTGCGGTTTGTGCGGGCAGTTGTGGCCCAGGTAATTTGCATCTTATTAATGGTCTTTATGATTGTCATCGCAGTGGTGCACCGGTCCTTGCGATCGCTGCCCATATTCCAAGCCCTGAAGTAGGTACCGATTATTTTCAGGAAACCCATCCCAACATTCTCTTTAAAGAATGCAGTTGTTTCTGTGAGGTAGTAACTAGTGCCGAACAAATACCGCGAATGCTGCATATTGCCATGCAGACCGCGCTTGCTGAGTCGGGAGTAGCCGTTCTTGTTCTCTCCGGCGACATAGCCTTGGAGCATGCGCCTCATGCCGCCAATAAAAATCCCCTATACGGTGTGAGCCCCGAAATTATTCCTCCAGCCCCAATACTGAACCAGCTGGCGCAACGACTCAATGAGTCTTCAAAAATAACGTTATTTTGTGGTATCGGTGCGGCGCATGCGCAGGAAGAAATTATCCAATTAGCTCAGATCCTGCAAGCGCCCGTGGTCCACACCTTACGTGCCAAACCCTACATTGAACCCAATAATCCATTCGATGTGGGCATGACAGGACTTATCGGTTTTTCTTCAGGCTATCATGCCATGCATGATTGTGACACTTTGCTCTTATTAGGGACGAGTTTTCCTTATCGCCAATTTTATCCAGAAAACACGCAAATTATTCAGATTGATCGCTGTGGGTCGCGACTGGGTAAACGAGTCGCACTCGATATGGGAATCGTGGGAGATGTTGCGGGTACTCTAAAGGCGCTGCTTCCCTTATTAAAATATAAGGATGAGAGCGCACAACTGGATAAAGCGCGCACGCACTACCAAAAGGTACGAAAAAAATTGGATGCTCGCGCGGTCCCCACTGCAGATGGACAACCCCTGCATCCGCAATACCTTGCGCATTGTGTGAGTAACATTGCGGATGAGGATACAATCTTCACCTGTGATGTGGGTACCCCGACGGTATGGGCGGCACGGTATTTGGCGATGAATGGGAAACGACGTTTATTAGGCTCGTTTAACCATGGTTCAATGGCAAATGCTATGGCTCAGGCTATTGGCGTGCAGGCAGCTTTTCCCAAAAAGCAAGTTGTTGCTTTTTGTGGTGATGGCGGATTTTCGATGCTTATGGGCGATTTATTGACCTTAGTACAGCAACAGCTACCCGTTAAAATTATTATTTTTAACAATGGGGCTTTGGGTTTTGTTGAAATGGAAATGCATGTAGCGGGAATGATGGATTATGGCACCGATTTAAAAAATCCTAATTTTGCGGCCCTGGCAGAGGCGGTTGGCATCAAGGGTATACGTGTTGATAACGCATCTTCGCTGGAGCGTGATTTGTATACTGCGTTTGCTCATGAGGGGCCTGTTGTTATCGATGTTCCCGTTCATCGAGATGAGCTTATCTTACCGCCTACCCTGGATATGGCGCAGGTTAAGGGTTTTAGTCTATATATGATGAAGGCCATACTTAGTGGTGAGGGCGATGCCGTGGTGGATTTGTTAAAAACCAATGTGTGGCGTGATTAATGAAAGATTCAAGGAGTATACCCCGCGTAGATTCGCGGGAGTATACACCGACGGTATGAGATCTTATTTAGGTGACGTCATGTCTTCAGGACGAACCCATTGAGCAAATTGCTCCGCGGTGAGGTAGCCTAATTTGACCGCAGCTTCTTGCAGAGAGGTATTTTCCTGATGGGCTGTCTTAGCAATTTTTGCGGCTTTGTCATAACCGATATGCTGATTTAATGCAGTTACCAACATTAACGAATGATGCAAATAATAATCGATTACAGGGTAGTTAGGCTCAATACCTTGGGCGCAGAATTCATCAAAAGAATGACAGGTGTCACTTAATAAATTTAAAGAATGCAGAACATTAAAAATAATAACGGGTTTAAACACATTTAACTCGAAATTACCTTGGCTACCAGCAACCGTAACTGCTACATCATTTCCCATCACCTGGGCACAAACCATGGTCATGGCTTCACACTGGGTGGGGTTTACTTTGCCGGGCATAATTGATGATCCGGGTTCATTTTCGGGAATAATTAATTCACCGATACCGCAACGGGGACCGGAGGCAAGCCAGCGAATATCATTGGCGATTTTCATTAACGCACACGCTAATGTTTTGAGGGCGCTGTGAGCAAAAACCAATGCCTCATGCGCAGCTAAAGCAGCAAATTTATTTTCAGCGGTGATGAAAGGCATGCCGGTAATCTTGGCAATATGCTGTGCGACTTTTGTTGCAAATTGGGGATGAGTGTTTAAACCGGTACCAACCGCGGTGCCACCCGCAGCGAGTTGATATAACTCAGGTAAAACTTCGTGTAAACGCTGCAAACATGAGTCCAATTGCGCCACATACCCGGAAAATTCTTGTCCTAGAGTGATAGGCACTGCATCTTGTAAATGAGTACGACCAATCTTCACGACCTTGTTAAATGCATCCATTTTTGCTGCGAACGTATCACGCAACTGTTTGACTGCGGGAATTAGTTTTTGGTTGAATGCCATGGCTGCCGCAATATGCATCGCGGTTGGGAAGGTATCATTCGAAGATTGCGACATGTTTACATGATCATTGGGATGGATGGGGCTTTTAGAGCCCATAGTGCCGCCTGCAAGCTCAATGGCGCGATTCGAAATGACTTCATTGGCGTTCATATTGGATTGCGTGCCACTTCCTGTTTGCCATACATGCAAAGGGAAATGCGTATCTAACATGCCTTTACTGACCTCTTCTGCAGCTTTAACAATCAGGTCAGCTTTATCTTGCGGTAATTTACCTAATTCTAAATTGGTTAAGGCCGCTGCTTTTTTGAGGACACCAAAAGCATGGGTTACCTCACGTGGCATAATGTCTTTACCAATGTTAAAATGGTGCAATGATCGCTCAGTCTGCGCTCCCCAGTACTTATCGGCTGGAACGTCAATTTCACCCATGCTATCTGATTCGATACGCATATTCGTCATGATTAATCCTTGAGAAAAAGCAAAAATATTAACATACCATTCTTTACGAAAATAGGGGCGCCCACTCTCAACATCCGCTGAATTCATCGATTCGTGCTTTATGTTCTTTCTTAAGTCCTGATGCCTATTTTGGTCTACGCACAAAAGATAGGCTGACCGTTTATGCGAATCGCTTTGATTCATGAAACATCGAATGTTTACATTTCACGCAGATGCCTACGTTTTGTTCGAATACCTACGTTCTGCGACTTGTTCGCGGAATCCAGGGCTCTCAATTAGGGAGCGAGGCAGATTCATGTTTGATAATGGTTGGATCTTTTGTCTTCAATGTGTTTAATAAAAATGCATAATTACAAGTCCGGGTGTATACTGTACTTATATGGATTTTCGGAATATCAGGGATGCACTTAGTGATTTATTTTTGTGGGACGCAAGATAAAGGAGAGGGATTCCTTGCGCAAAGAAATTATCTTACTCAGGAAAATATTAAACAACTCTTTGTTGCGGGGTGTGAGCATAAATCCGTATGCGGAACCGTGCTTTTTCCTGATCTAAAGGCATTTGCAATACGTTTTACCCAACAAGCATTCCGTGTTGTGGATGAACGATTAGAGGTTAATCCACATAACTTATCGACCGTGGGGGTGAAACCCGAACATTCATCGCCAGTTTTTGATGAAGAAGCCATCGAGAGTATTACGCTTTGTGGTTACAGTCGCGGAGGAGTAACCTGCTTTGAGGTTGCGAAAGAACTCAATAAAATCGCCCCGCATATTCCCGTTAATGTTGTTGCTAATCAACCGGTTCCGGGCAATTCATATCAAGGCCCAGGGACCAATGCGGCACGTGTTGCCGATTTAAGGCACGTGCATAATATAAAAAATGCGACAATCATTCTGGGTGCATATACCGGAAAACACTACAAAAATAGGGATCAAGAAGGAGTAGGGGAGCGTAAATTACTTCACCGCGGTTTTTTTTCACAAATTGTGCCGAAACTACCTCGTGCTACGCAACGCGATTTAATCGTGCTGCCACGCGAAAATCATCATCAAAATTTATATAATTCACCCGATGGAAGTGAGCATATGCACCTGCAAATTGCGACCTACTTAAATAAATCCAATAATTCGTTAATTGATGATTATCTAGTCGAGGTAAAAAAACAGAAGGCTCAGGAACAATATCATTTATATGAAGGAACGCCTGCCCTCTTTGCGCAACCGGAGAAATTGCAACGTTTTTTTGGTTTAAGCAAACATGAAGCGTATCGCTACGTCGACCCGCTCCATCCCATGGCTAAATTACGTAGTGGTTACACTTTAGGGGAGGAGGAGACGTTACAAGATTGGTGGCAAAAACATGATAAAAAAACATCGGTTCGTGAAAGCTCATTGACAAAAGATCTGGTCGATGCCATTAAGATCACGGATCGAGCCGACCCGCAGGCAGTGAAAAATTTATTTGCTTTAGCAGACCGCTGGCTCTTACACAAATCGAATAAAAGCTCATCGCGGTATTATCAAGTCGAAGCACTGCGTCATAATTTAGAGTTCGCTTTAACGCATAAGTTGGAGGTACCCGCATCCGAGCTCGTGATCATTAATCGAGAAAATATGCAGCAATCGCATTACTTTTATCAACAGTGGCAGAAGTTGTGCCAGGACTCGCCACCAAAAACAGCGGCCAGTAAAGCCTTAGATTTCGCCTTTAAAAAACATGCAGTGGCTATGCCATCACGGGAGAATGACCAAATGCTTTTAAGCGCGGTGCAGCGCTGGCTTGAAGCCAAAAGTGCCGGGCGAAGCACGCGCTGGGATGCAGTTAATCGTCTTGCCGAGCAATTATCAGAACTCGTGAATAAAGGTTATCCTCAGCCTGAGTCACTTGCTTCGAACAACAACAGTGCTAATGCTCCCTAATCCCACGGGCTCGCCAGTATTGATAGGCAGCATAAAACCAATGAGCTCTGAGACATTAGTGCAAATTCACAAATAGGGTCTAGTATTCAGCCGTACTGTCACTTGCAGGGAATGTATCTTGCAAGCGTTTATCCAATTCTTTGTCTTCTTCCGCTTTAGTAGGATGTTTTTTTTCGGTGTATTCCCGATCTTGTAGGTGTTTATCCGAATTCTTTTGTGGTTGCGATTTTTTGTTCATAATACCTCCTGTAGGCCGTGTGGTAACGTATGAAATTTTCGCCATTTACTCATCTTCTTTCTCTAAACAATGCCCTCTTCTTAAAGAATAGACCATGAATAGGGCATCAACTTATCTTTTAAACAGCCGGGGTATGATTAATGCTAGAGAAATGACAATACAGACAAAGAGGTTTGCCATACTGATGCGGCCATGATAAAGACAGTAAAATAAAAACGTTACTGCGGGTACCGAGCTCATAAGAATGGCGGTGATGCCTGCCCCTAGTTTATTAATCGCTTGTTGATTAAAGTAAACCGGAATCACGAGCGCCATTAAGCTCATGAGTACCAAAGAGCCGCCAAATAGGGACACTGCACGC
>Ga0209960_1004485_pt1 | contig 10657 bp, 19 predicted proteins | sample ThiBiot_500_plan_2_FD_183947 | JGI IMG/M metagenome (GOLD analysis project Ga0209960, IMG submission 183947) | Wastewater bioreactor microbial communities from Cape Town, South Africa - Thiocy_expt_500_plan (SPAdes) | ecosystem: Engineered > Bioreactor > Thiocyanate-remediating >... | reverse complement strand
AAAAAAAAAAAAAAAAAGAAAAAAAAAAAAGAAAAAAAAAAAAAAAAAAAAAAAAAAAAAAAAGACGCCATTTTCTTTACAACAAGAAAAATCCTTCTGCTGTCTTTCTCTCCCTCTTTCCTCTCTTCAAAACTCTTCACATTACAAGTACTTATTTCCTTTACTTTACATTCATATTTGCAATTTTATTCAAATTTTATTTATTTGCAACTTTATTTATTTTCTTTTTTTTGGAAAAAATAATAAAGGGAAAGGCAAAAAGGTTGCCCATTCTTTGTTTCTGTTTGCCCTGTAATTGTCGGGATTCATAAGCCTTGAACCGACGATGTTCACTATGTCATTCTCAGAGAAAGACAATCAACCCTCTTATGTATATAGTCTTATGAGTGTTGAGGATGTAAGTTCTTTCCATCTTTCTTATATTTATACTTTTCCTTTTATTATTTTCTTTTTTTCTTCTTCTATTATTACAACTTCTTCCTTCCGTGTATTAATGCATAATAAAAATACTTCAGACAATCGCAAAATTTGAATCAAATGTTGAACATGGTTTAAAAACAACAACCGCTAACGAGAGAAGATTATTATATGGTCGTAATGAATTAGAAGTATCTTTTTGTTTCAACAGGAGAAGAAAAAAAAATCAAAAAAAAAAAGATTAAATTAAAAAATTGATCTCAATCAAAAAATAGCCAAAAGAAAAAGAGTCCTTAGTTTCAAAATTTTTTGATCAATTCAAAGATCCAATGATTATGCTTTTAATAGGTTCATCAATTGTAAGTTTATTTCTAGGACATTATGATGATGCTATTAGTATTGCTTTGGTTAGTTTTTTTTTTTCTTTTTGAAAAAGAAAGGATTTTTTGAAGTATTTACCGGGATAAAAAATTAAAAAAAGGCAATCTTTATTGTTAGTTCAGTGGGTTTTGTTCAAGAATATAGATCAGAAAAATCTTTAGAAGCTTTAAATAAATTAGTTCCTTATACATGCAAATGTTTAAGAGATTCCCATGTTGGAGTTTTACCTGCTTCTGAGTTAATCCCTGGAGATATTGTTGTCTTTGAGTTAGGTGATAGAATTCCTGCAGACCTTAGAATTATTACTGTACATTTCTTTTTTGAACGAAAAAAAAAAAACCCATTTTTTTGATTTTTAATTTTCTAACTTAATTAACAGGCGAATGACCTCTCTCTTGATGAATCAATGTTAACAGGAGAAAATAAACCAAATAAAAAACATAATCAAGTTGTTGATGCTCAAGGAGGAAAAGGTCTTGATCAAAGAAAAAATATTGCATTTATGGGAACCCTTGTTAGTTCTGGAAATGGTATTGGGATTGTAGTTGGAACTTCAGAGAGAACAGAATTTGGACAAGTTTTTTTAATGATGAAAGATATAGATGAAAAAAGAACACCTTTACAACTTAAAATGGATGATTTAGGAAAAAAACTTACAATGATTTCATTTGTTATTATTGGTTTTATTATGCTAGTTGGTAAGATTTTTTTTTCTTCTTAAAACTTTAAATTAAATTAAACGTATTCTATTTGATATTCTTTTCTTCTTTATTTTAAGGGGTAATTCAAGGTCGTCCTTGGCTTCAAATGTTTACTATTGGTGTCAGTTTAGCTGTTGCTGCAATTCCTGAAGGTCTTCCAATTGTTGTTACAGTTACTTTAGCTTTAGGTGTGATTAGAATGGCAAAAAGAAAAGCAGTCGTAAAAAAAGTAATTTTTATTTTTTTAAAGAAAGAAATCTAAAATTAATTTTTAACTAAATTACAAACCTAATAGTTACCTGCAGTTGAATCATTAGGTTCTGTAAATGTTATTTGTGCAGATAAAACAGGAACTTTGACAAAAAATAAAATGACAGTTACAAAGGTTTTCTTTTCTTTTTTTTCTTAATGATATTGGTTTTAAAGAAAATATAAATATCTTTGAAAAAAAAAAGATTTATACACTTGCTCAAGATCAAATTATGGAAACTAGACTCGAACAAACAATGTATAAACAACTTGATATTAATTCACCTGATGTATTGATGTTAATGAAAATTGGAGTTTTATGTAATAATACAACAACTAATGATACAAATGAAGTTATTGGACAACCAACTGAAGTTGCATTAACAAATCTTGCTCGATTATATAATCTTCCTGATTATAGAAGAGTTTTTTTTTTTTTTTTTTTTCGTTTTATTATTTTAATTTGATTAAACAATTTTTCAATAATAAAAGGAATTTCAAAGAATACAAGAGATTCCATTTTCCTCTGATACTAAATGGATGGGAGTTCAATATCAAGCAAAATTTTCAAATGAACTTGCTTATTATATTAAAGGTGCACCTGAAGCTGTTCTCTCTCACTCATCTCATTTTATGACATCTTCATCAACTATTAATTCATTGAATGAAGGAATGAAAGAACAAATTTTTCAATCAATTAAAACAGTATTTCTTGATTTTTTTTTTTTTTTTTTTTTTTTTTTTTTTTTTTCATGAATATTTCACAATTTCTAATAAATTTTCATGGTAGATGTCTCAAACAGGACTTAGAGTATTAGCCATGGCTTATGGAAGAGATTTAAACTCTTTGGTATTTGTTGGTTTGGTAGGAATGACTGACCCTATTAGAGATGGAGTAGTAGAGAGTGTTAGAGAGCTTCAAAATGGTTTTTTTTTCTATTTTTTTTTTCTTCAAAAAAAAATGGATTAAGTTGAGAATTCTAAATTCATATTTTTTTTTAAAAAAAAGTTGGAATTCAAATTGTAATGATTACTGGAGATTCACTTGAAACTGCAACAGCAATTGGAAAACAATTAGGAATTTTAAAGGAACCAATTAAACCAACAGATTTAATGTCAGGAAATGATTTTCAATCACTACTCGATGGAGAACAAGTTCAACTTTTTTTCTTCTTTTCTTTTCTTTCCTTTTCACTCAAACTCAAACTCTTTCTTTTTTTTTTTCAATAAAAGCAAAAAATTGTTGATTCGATTAAAGTTTTTTATAGAGCGACTCCTCAACATAAAGTCGCTATTGTTCGTTCTCATCAATCACAAGGATCAATTGTTGCTATGACTGGAGATGGAGTAAATGATGCTCCTGCATTAAAAATGGCGAATATTGGTAACAATTTTCTTTTTTCTTCCTTTATTTTTGAATTTTTTTTTAAATTATATGTTTATTCATTGATTAAAGGAGTTGCAATGGGTCTTCATGGAACTGATGTTTCAAAAGAAGCAGCACATATGATTTTACTTGATGATAACTTTTCTACAATTTTATCTGCTGTCGAAGAAGGAAAAAGTATTTATGGAAATATTAAAAATTTTGTTAGATTTCAATTGAGTACTTCAATTGCTGCATTATCATTAATTGTGATTTCAACTGTATTTTTTATTTCTTATCCTTTTTACTTTATTTATTTATTTATTTGAAAATTTTTCAACATTATAATTTCTTTTATTTTTAAAAGGTTTTTGGTCTTCCTAATCCACTTAATGCAATGCAAATTTTATGGATAAATATTATTATGGATGGACCTCCAGCTCAATCTTTAGGAGTTGAACCTGTTGATAAAGATGTTATGTCAAGATCTCATCATATTGATGCAAATGGACGAGTTATTCAAAGAGGACCAGTTTTAGATGGGACACTTTTTATGAGATCAGCTTTTGCAGGATTTTTAATTGTTATTGGAACTTTATTTGTTTATCAAGTGAACTTTTATTTCTATTTCTATTTCTATTTTTTGTGTTAAGATATATGCTGACAATTATTATTTGATGATTATATCTATGTAGATTGAACTTGTTGATGGTGTTGTGACTGCAAGAGATACAACAATGACATTTACTACTTTTGTGATGTTTGATATGTTTAATGCACTTACTTGTCGTTCCACACATAAATCTATCTTTAAAATTGGATTTTTCACTAATCGTGCATTTGTTTATGCAATTGGTTTGATTTTTTATTTTTTATTTAACTTTCATTCAAAATTATCCATTTCAATCAACAAATAAAATAGGAGGATCAATTTTAGTTCAACTTGGTGTTATTTATGTTCCATTTCTTCAATCTATTCTTCAAACAACTTCCTTATCCCTTTATGACCTTTTATTTATCGTGACAATTTCTTCTTCTATCTTTTGGATTGATGAAGCTCGAAAATTCTTTTTTTCAGAAAGAAGATCACAATTTTCATATGTTTAAGAAATACAATAATTTATTTCACACTATTTCATTCATTTTATTTTCATTTTTCATTTCTCATTGGAGGGCTTTTTTCCTCCTTCTTCTTCCCAATATTTACGACAAAAAAAAAAAAAACAAATCCAATAATACATTAAACAGATCCAAATTCTTCCATCCATTTTTCATATTTTTGAATATCTGAAGATGAAACAGAGCTTGAAATTCTTGAGAGTGCTAAATCAAAATCTTCTTTAGTTGTTGGACTCTCAAGTTCTTCTTTTGAAAGATTTTTAATCTCTGTTGGTGTTAATCCATGAATTCTTCTCCTCATAGCCATCATTGAAGCATCTCGACAAACATTTGTAATATCAGCACCACTATATCCTTCCATTTTTTTTGCAAGTTCATCTAAATCGACATCTTCTTCTAATTCAACACCACGAAGGTTTATTTGAAGTAATTGTTTTGTTGCTTCAAAATCTGGAAGAGGAATATCTAGAATAAATAATAATAAATAAAATTAGGATCATTAATTCTTATGATTTTAAAATAGTTGATCTTGAATTGAATTGATTCAAAAGAAATTAAAAAAAAAAAAATAAAAAAATAAAAAAATTATACAAACTCTTTTCTCAAGTCTTCTCCTTAAAGCTTCATCAATTTCCCAAGGAAAATTTGTTGCTCCCAAAACAACAACAACTTTATTTTCTTTTTCTTTGTCATCTCCATTTCCACTACTTCCAACTCCATCCATTTGAACAAGAACTTCACTTTTAACTCTTTTTTTTTTTTGTTTCATTTAGAATTTTATTCTGATTTTTTATTTTGTTTTTTTTAAAAAAAATACCTTCGACTAGCTTCATGTTCATTTGAACTTGAACGAGAACTACAAAGAGAATCAATTTCATCAATGAAAATAGTGCTTGGTGCATAAAATCTTGCCATTTCGAATAGTAACTTTAATTATATTGATCGATTGATTGATTGTTTAATTTTCAAGAAAAGAAAAAGTAAAAGTAAACGAATTAATCTTACACGAACAAGTTTTTCAGATTCTCCTCTCCATTTAGAAGAAAGAGTAGAAGATGAAATATTAAAAAAAGTTGTTCCACATTCCTTGAATCGTTTTTGTATTTATTTTATTTTATTTTTTTTTCAGATTTTCAAAAAAAAAAAAAATCTTACGGTTGCAACTGCTTTTGCTAAAAGGGTTTTTCCTGTTCCGGGTGGCCCTGTCATTAAAACTCCTTTCCATGGACGACGAATACCTTGATGATATTTTTTTAAAAAAAATAAGAAAAGAAAAAACAAATGAAATTGATCATATATTTTTTAAAAAAAAACCTTGAAAGTAATCTGGAAGCAAAATTGGAAGGACTACAGCTTCATGAAGAATTTTCTTTGCATCAGGTAGACCTGAGATTAAGTTAATGAAAAATAAAAAATTAGTCAACAAAAAATAAAATAAAAATAAAATTAAATAAATAAAATAATCAATACTAACCAGCAATATCATCCCAACGAACATTTGGAACTTTTACAAGGATATCTCTTTCAAGCATTTCGACTAATTCTCTATCATACCCAAGTCCCTCAAATCTAATAAGAACATTTCAATTTATTTTTTTTCAAAAAATATAGTAGCAAAATTAAAACTTACTTTCTTTCAATTACAGGTTTTTCTTCATCATTTGCACGTTCCTCATTATCTGCATCTTCCTTTTTTTTCAAATTTTTTGGGTCTTGAGTAATTCTTTTGGATTTTGTGTCCTTTGTTGTTTGATTAACAGGTTTTGTAATTGTTCGAGATATAGTTGGATTTGGTTTGATTGTTGGTTTATTTGTTGAGCTTTAGTGAATATGAGTTAGTAAAGGGGAAAAAAGTTTTTTTCTTTTTTCTTTTTCTTTCTTACTTTGAAAGAGGAACTTTTGGTTTGGTGACTGGAATTGATTTTTCGTTTATTGTCTTTGATGGAACCTATCAATATTTTTATTTAATTTAAAGAAATCAATGTTTGAAGAAACAAAATCAAACAGATCTTTGCTTAGAGATTTCAGGTTTAACTTCATTCTCTTTAAAAGATCTTCTAACGGTTTTATCTCTTGGGAGCTAAAATGATTTAAAAAAAAAAAAAAAAAAAATGATCTTCAAAGTTTCCAAGAATAAATAAATAAATAAATAACTTACATCAAAATTTGATAGTTGATTTTTAATTGACTTTACAAGTTCAATTTCTTCTAATATTTTATCTCTAGAATTACTCCATAACATTTGTTGTTTTGATTCATTTAACGTCTTGGAATATCTAAATGATATTAAATTAAATTAAATTCATTCTCACAAAAATTGTAAAGTTTTATTATTTAATTATTAAAAGAAAGAAGAAAAGAAAGAAACAAAACTTATTAATATGTTGAACAGCAGATTCAAAGTAGATCAACGACGAGTCATAGTTCCCCATCAACGCATTCTCTCTCGCAATCGAAACCAACTCTCCCAATTCATTCTCATTCATTGTTGTTTTTTTCTTTCCAAGTGAATAAATATCAATATAAAACAAAAACAAAAAACAGTAATTAAAATACAATATAAAAAGTTGAAAAGTAGTGCTCAAAGTTGAAAATATTAAAGAAAAAAGAAAAATTATAAGTTTTAGAAGAGTTACAAATTTTAAAAGTTGTTAGAAAAAAGTTTGAAAATGTAAAAATTTTGAATTTTTAACGGTTTTTTCTGATTTTTTCCTAAAACAGGTCAAAAAAAAACATAAAACAAACATGGCTGCGGCAGATTCGTCTTTTCAGGTTCGTTCGAAAAAAAACAAAAGAACTTGCTCGTTTATTCAAAAAACTTCCGACTCTTTCATTCTCAATTCATTACTCAAAGGTATGATTATTTCTATTTTATCTATTTGATTTTTTTATTTTCATTTGCATCAAAAATCTATATTTTTTTGAGGATTTAATAACGTTTGAAAAATTGGTGTATTTCTTGTTATTTTGTGCAATAAAATGTTTGATTGAATTGCTCCTACAATTAAGTTTTGGCAATTTTAGGTCTCATTTTTTGAAATTTTTACCTTCAAGTATCGATTTTTTTCTATTTTCTTATTACCTCTTATTAGATTTTTTGAGTTCATTAATCTTGGAATAAATCAAAGAATAGGTTTTTTCAGAAAGTTTGAACAATCATAGAGAACAAAAATATGAAATCAACTAAATACACTTAAATATAAATGTTTCACAGAAATAGAAATAGATTGAAATATAATATATTAATTAATGAATAAATAATAGGTTAGATTTAAGAAGAGGTCTGATTCACCTTATTGATTGGAAGAATGGTGAAGAAGAGGAGTTCTTGTGGATCAGTTTTGATTTTGTTGTTATTGGTTTTTGTTCAGTTGGTTTCTTCAACAACTCAAACTTTTGAATTCTCAAAAGATGCTCAGGCTAAGAATGCGTTTCCCTACAATGGTGATGGGACTTCTGGTTCTATGACCCTCTCCTCCTCACTCTCACTTTATTTAGAAATGGATATCAGTTCAATTTCAACAAAATGCCCAACTTCTGCTTTCATTAAAATGTATTCCACGTCCACACCTGGATGGATTACAGGAAAAACTGTGAAAGCAACTCGGATTGCAGCAAATTGGGATGAATACACAGTTGATGGACACTTCAACCCCACTCAATATGAATCTATATCTGGATATTTTGTATCAGTTGGAAGCAATTATTATAAATTTGATTTAAGTAGTACGATGTTAATTAATGCAATTAATACTCAGTCTTCAAAGGCTTGATTTCAATTTTATTTTGAAATTGGTTTAAAGACAAACAAACTGAGGAAAAAAAAAAAAAAAAAAAAAGCTTTCGCTTTATGTCACAGGGTCCACACCTTCCGTTAACAACCCATCATTCACGACAAGAGAGGGAGATTCAACTCAAAGCCCCTTTCTCTCAGTTGATTATGAATCTTGTGATACAAATGCTCAGTGTACTACGACTGGTAAATTCATTTTTTTAATAACTATTTTCAAAGACTTTCCAAAATAATAATAAATTAATTAAAGGGTGTGCATGCAAAAGTGGATATACAGGAGATGGTGCTACATGTACTATCCCTTGCTCACCAAATCCATGTCAAAATGGTGGTACTTGTTCAAGTGAAGGGGAGACATTTTCATGCGATTGTATTGGAACTGGCTTTGAAGGTTCAACTTGCAACAATAATATTAATGATTGTTCTCCAAATCCATGTTTAAATAATGGTACTTGTCTTGATGGAATCAATTGTAATTTATTTTTTTTTTATTTTTTTTTTTTTTCAAAAACACTAAATTAAATAAAATAATAGCATATACATGTAGTTGTAAGACAGGATTTAATGGAACAAATTGTGAAAATAATATTGATGATTGTTTTTCTGGAGTATGCAAAAATGGTGGCCAATGTATTGATGGAGTAAATATATATACATGTAATTGTACTGGAACTGGTTTTGATGGTTCAACATGCCAAAATAATATTGATGATTGTGAAGTTGATTCATGTGAAAATGGTGGCACTTGTATTGATGGAATCAATTGTAAGTTTCTTTTTTTTTTCTTTCTTTTTTTAACTGTTATTTTCTTCCTTATTATCAAAGCATTGAAAAAAAAAAATTACAAAATTATAGCCTATACATGTCAATGTGTCTTGGGATTTGATGGACCAACATGTGATAATAATATTGATGATTGTGATCCCAATCCATGTGCAAATGGAGGTACTTGTCATGATGAAGTTAATTGTAATTTTTTTTTACTTTTTTCTTTTCTTTTGATAACTGAAAAATAATAAATCCAAAAAAAAAAAAATAAAAAAGCCTTTTCGTGTGAATGCCCTGAAGGAAACACAGGATTACTTTGTGATGGAAATTTAGATTATTGTTCACCAAATCCATGTCAACATGATGGTACTTGCACAAGTGAAGGAGATGCATTTTCATGTGATTGTGCTGGAACTGGCTTTGAAGGTACAAAATGTCAAACTAATATTAATGATTGTTCTCCAAATCCATGTGAAAATGGTGGTACTTGTATTGATGGAATCAATTGTAAGATTTTTTTACTTTTTTTTGTTCAGAATTAACTTGAATCTGAGAGCAATCTAAATTTAAATTTAGCATATACATGTAGTTGTGTCTTAGGATTTAATGGACCAAGATGTGGTATTAATATTGATGATTGTTCACCAAATCCATGTTTAAATGGTGGTACTTGCATTGATGGAGTCAATTGTAATTTTTTTTTTCTTTTTTTTTTTCATTTCCTTTAACCAGAAAAAAAAAAATAAAAAAGCCTTTTCGTGTGAATGCCCTGAAGGAAACACAGGATTACTTTGTGATGGAAGTTCAGATTATTGTTCACCAAATCCTTGCAAAAATGGTGGTGCTTGTGCTGATGGAATCAACTCATTCGCCTGTGATTGTACTGGAACTGGTTTTGATGGAACAACATGTCAAAATAATATCAATAATTGTTTATCAAATCCATGTGAAAATGGTGGTACTTGTATTGATGGAATCAATTGTAATTTCTTTTCAATTAATAATGAACTTTTTTATTTTATATTAATAATCTGAACATCTTCAACCGATCAATGAACCATAGCATATACATGTAATTGCAAGTCAGGATTTAATGGACCAACATGTGATAATAATATTGATGATTGTTCACCAAATCCTTGTCAACACGGTGGTACTTGCATTGATGGAATTAACTCATATACTTGTAATTGTACAGGAACTGGTTTTGATGGCTTAACATGCAACAATAATATTAATGATTGTTCTCCAAACCCTTGCAAAAATGGAGGAACTTGTATTGATGGAATCAATTGTAATTCATTTCTTTCTTTTTTACTTCTTCTCAAAAACCTAATAAAATAAAAAATAATAGCCTATACATGTAGTTGCAAACCAGGATTTAATGGACCGACATGTGATAATAATATTGATGATTGTTTTTCAGGTGCATGTGAAAATGGTGGTATTTGTATTGATGGAGTAAATATATATACATGTAATTGTACTGGAACTGGTTTTGATGGTTCAACATGCCAAAATAATATTGATGATTGTGAAGTTGATTCATGTGAAAATGGTGGCACTTGTATTGATGGAATCAATTGTAAGTTTCTTTTTTTTTTCTTTCTTTTTTTAACTGTTATTTTCTTCCTTATTATCAAAGCATTGAAAAAAAAAAATTACAAAATTATAGCCTATACATGTCAATGTGTCTTGGGATTTGATGGACCAACATGTGATAATAATATTGATGATTGTGATCCCAATCCATGTGCAAATGGAGGTACTTGTCATGATGAAGTTAATTGTAATTTTTTTTTACTTTTTTCTTTTCTTTTGATAACTGAAAAATAATAAATCCAAAAAAAAAAAAAAAAAAAA
>Ga0209960_1004484_pt1 | contig 10659 bp, 16 predicted proteins | sample ThiBiot_500_plan_2_FD_183947 | JGI IMG/M metagenome (GOLD analysis project Ga0209960, IMG submission 183947) | Wastewater bioreactor microbial communities from Cape Town, South Africa - Thiocy_expt_500_plan (SPAdes) | ecosystem: Engineered > Bioreactor > Thiocyanate-remediating >... | reverse complement strand
TTTTTTTTTATTTTTTTTTTTTTTTTTTTTTGTTCTCTTCCTTTCATTTTCTTTTCCCCTTACGAACTTAATTGCATCCGACTCCTATCTCCTCCAACTGTTTTATAATTAAAAAATAAAACAATGAGTGGACGAATTGACGACCTCTCACCAGACCAAACCAAAGCTTTGAGTGAATTCCGTGAGAGAATTAAAGACGTTGCAACGGAAAGGTGTGATGATATTTACTTGTTGAGGTTTTTGAGAGCAAGGAGCTTTGACTTGGATAAAGCGGAGGCAAAGATTAGAGCAACACTTGAGTTTAAAAAGAAATATGGTGCAGATACAATTTTGAAGGATTGGAAACCTAATTCTACTTTTGAAAATCATTTTCCTAGTAATTTTTTCTTTATTTTTCTTTATTTAATTTTTATTTATTATTATTTAATTATTATTATTTATTTGTTAATTTTTAAGAGCTTAATTGTTGATTGATCATAATTAATTAATTAATTATTTGAGGATATCACCTCCTTCATTTTAAAAAATGAATCAAAAAAAAAAAATTCGAAGTAATATTTAAAAAAATATGAAAAATATGAAAAAATCTTAAATATAGGTGGATTTTTAGTAGGGTGTGATAAAACTGATCATATCATTGTTGTAGCTGCCTTTGGAAATGCTGATGTTAAAGGTTTTGTGAAATCTCAATCTTATGAAGATTTAATCAAAATGAAGGTTTGATTATTTTATTTGAATTTTAATAAAAATAAATAAATAAATCAAATGAAAAAAAAAAATAAAATAAAAGGTTTATGAAATGGAAGAACTTGAACATAAGTTAAAAGAGAATTCAGAAAAACAAGGAAGATTGATTGAAACCGCTACAGCAATTATTGATCTTTCAGGTTATTTCAAAAAAACAATTTATTCTTTTCAAAAATAAATAAAAAAACTAATCAATCATAAAAATAAGAAAAAATAAAAATAAAAATAAAAATAAAAATAAAATTAACAAATAAATAAAATAAATAAATAAACATAGGTCTTAGTTCTTATCATTTATGGCGTCCTGGATTGGTTCTTTTCAATGAATATATGCAAATTGAAGAAATGCATTATCCTGAACTTGTAGAAAGAGTGTTTATTGTCAATGCTCCAAAAATTTTCCCAACAATTTGGGCATTTGTGAAACCTTTTGTTGATCCTAATACCAGATCCAAACTTGAAATTTGTGGAAATAATTACAAACAAAGATTGTTGGAATATATTTCAGAAGATGTTTTGTTAGAAAGGTATGGAGGAAAATCTAAGGATGAAAGTAAAATTTGTTGGGGTGGAAGAATTCCAAGAGAACATTATAAACAAAATGATGAATCTCTTCAACCTCAATTTGTTAAACCAGGAAAAACATTTACTGTTGATGTTCAAGTTGAAATACAAGGTAAATTTTTCTTTTCTTTTCTTTATATATAAACTTTTTTATTGAACAATTCAATTGTTTTAGGTGCAGAACTTTCTTGGTGTTTCATTACTGAAAATCATGATATTGGATTTGGAATTTTTTGGAAAGATGGAGAAGAATTATTAGAAATTGTTCCAGCTGAAAGATTATCAGCAAATCTTGGAAGTATTGAAGGTTCAATTGTTTGTGAAAAAGTTGGAAAATATGTTTTGGAATGGGATAATGGTTTTTCATGGACAAAAGGAAAAAATCTCAAATATAAATATGAACTTGTAACCAAAGAAAAAAAAAATGATTCAAATGAATTTCTATAAACAAATATATTTATCTATTTTTTAAAAAAATAAGTCTATTTCTAATATACAACAAGTTTTTTGTCTCTCTTTTTTAATCTCCTTGACTGAGAGTATCCCATGCATTCTAATTTTTTTTATACCCTCATTCAAAAGAAGTATGGAAAAAAAAAATTCAAACAAAATTCTTACTTTACATTTCGGTAAACGATTAAAAATTGAATAATTTTGATTTAGTTCTGGAAGGAAATCTGAAAAGAAATGAAAAGTTTTTTTTGCTCCACTTCTAAATTCACCCCCAGGCCATTTGAAAGAAGAGAAATGATCTAAATGATAAATAAAATGATTTCTAATGACAAAGAAACGATATCCTTCTGCATTTAAAACTAAACTATGTTGCTAATAATAATAATAATAAAACCAAAAATGAAAAATTAAAAATTAAAAATTTAATTCAATTAGAAAAATAAAATAAAAAAAAAATGAGTACCTGTTTATCTCCACCTTGATTATAAAATCTAAATTAATAAATTAATAAATCATTTTACAATTCTTTTTTCTCAAAGTAAATAAAGAAAATAACCTTTCGTCATAAAGAGGTGAATTTTTTGTTAAAATATAATAAGGTTCCCATTGAGATAAAAAGCAAACTTCATAATAACATAATTGTTCATCACAATTCTTTAAAAATTGACTATTTGAACAAATTTTAATTAAGAAAATGATGGTTGTATTGTGAAAAAAAGGAAAAAAAAAAAAAAAAAAAACTTGTTAAATAAAACTTGATATTTTGTTGGACCATGTCCTTTTTCGGATGTAATATAAGCAGTTCCATTTCGAAACAATTTTTTGAGTTCCATAATATTTTCAGGAAGTTTTCCATTGAAATTTTCTTGAACAGCTAAACTTCCAACAACAAAAGCTTGCCGAGGATTAGATTTTAATTTTGGAATTGCAAACTAAGAAATTAGATTTTTTTTTTTGAATTTTTTTTTGAACTTTTTTTTAATTAAGGTTTGAAAAAAAAGAAAGAGAAAATGAATATTAAAAACAACCTTTTTTGCATTTTGATATAAAACAGGATCAGGTACAAAATCGGCATCAATTACAAAAATATAATCAGTTAAAGATTGAAGAATTCCAATATTTCGAAGTTTATTAATTGGATAAAGTCGAAAATCTGTTCCATAATTTGGTTTATAAATTGTAAAAGTAACATTTTCAAGGAATTTTGGATCTGTTTCTAAAATATAAGTCCAATAAGTAAAGATATCCCAAGGATTTACAAAATATCTAATTTTTTTTTTATGGTGAGTTAAATTAAATTTCATGGAGTTCAAAAGAAAAAAGAAAAAAAATTAGAAATAAGAAAAATAACATTACAACTGAAATTGGACCTTTCCAATTTTTAATTATTGAATTAAATCTTTCAAAACGATTCACTGAAAACTGTGTTACAAGTGAAACATCATCTTTATGAAAAGTTTTTACACTTGGAAAAGTTTCTATCATTTCTTTGGTAAGAAGGTCATCATTTTCTGAGAGTTGATATTTACTTAGGAGTTCTAAATCATGCATCATTGTAACTAAAAGAAATTTTTTTCAAAAAAAAATAAAAATAAAATTAAATTTCTTTAAGATTTAAAAAGAATTAATTAATTAATTAATTCAAAAAAAAAAAAAACCTAATTTTCTCACATAAAAGCTATTGATTTTTAATGATTGTTTTTTATCTAAATAATGTTTACCAGGAGATAATGATTGGTATGGAATATCACTTTCGGTTGAAAATAAAAAGATGATCATATCATTTGGAATGGAGAGTTTCACAAGACGAGAATCCTCAAAAAATGAATGAAGTTGTTGTTTATAAGTTCCTTCAGAAAAATATTTGCAATATCCATTTGAATGAGAACAAATTTGAACAACATGATTACTTGGGAGAATTGTAAAAGAATCTAAGGGATTTGATTGATTGATTTTTAAATTGAATGAAGTAAATGAGTTACTTATAGATATTAGAAATAAGAATCAATCAAAAAAATGAATCAATTGAAATATAAAATTGATTGTTACCAGTAACTTCAATTTTCGTAACTTTCTCACAAATATCAGTCTTACATTCATGAATTCCATCTAGAAACGAAAGTGAAGGTAACATAGGAGCAACATAAAAGAAAACAGCTAACTGAGATCCTTCAGGAACAATAACTCTTGAAACATCTTTCAATAACTTCTTTGACTGAAGTACATTTGATCCAAAGATTCCTTTCTGAAACTCAACACATTCATTATTTTTATTACAGATATTGACCAACTAGACTTTGAGTATATTGAAAACAAATTTCTTTTTGAAATTGAAAAAAAAAAAGTTATCTTAGAATTAAAAAAGTGTTACCTTGTAGGTAGAAGAGAATTGAAAGAGAGGAAATAGGTAGTAACAGAAGGAGAGAAGTGAGAGAAGGAGAAGAAGACAACTACAACGCCTTCTCCTCATTATTCAATTTATTTGAAATATGATTCTTATTCTCTATCTCTCTCTTTCTATAATTCAAGAATTTCACCTTTAATAACCCCTCAAGTTCTTATTGAAAGTTTTGTTTCAAGTTCATCAATCAGAACTTCATTCAATCTGATTGATGAACTTGAACTTCATTCAATCTGATATTTTACAATACTTTATTAGTGAGAATATCTGATCAAATGGAATCTGATTTGATATAATATTCAATTTACTTTGCAATTTCCTTTGGATTTAAATCTAATATTGTCGATTGAAAGTAACAAATTATTTGAACAAGATCATATATCTATTGTTATTCATATTTCCAATCAAGGTTTTAAAAAACTTATCTTCAAATATACAAGTTGGTCCAACTCTATAATATTTCCAATCTATAATTCATCTAATTAGAATCTTTTGTAAAGAATTTTTTCTGATTCATTGAAAAAAAAAATTAAAAGGAGAATAGAAGTAAAAAACAAAACAAAAAACAAGTTTTTCACTGTCATTCAATGTATCTTTATCAATATTCAAACTTATTCAATAATATGAGATCCAGCAGATGGATCAGATTTCAAAAGAACCTCTTCTGCATTTAATTTTGCTTTGTTGTAACAATCAATTTGTGCATGATTTGGGGAAAGGACTTGATAAACATCTCCTTGATCAGCTTTCTTTTTAGCTTTCTTGATTTTTGAAACTCCTGGTCCTAACCAAGTAACTAAAACATCCCTAGTTGTCAAATCTTGTCCTCCAGCTAAAATATATTCAATGTTATTGTTGTGATATTATTTATTGATAAAAGAAATTAATTTATAAAGCAAAAAAATTTACTATCTTTTGGTGCTCTGAGTCTGAGTAAAAAGAATTGAACTTGATCATCATGTAAATAGTTAATCAATTCATCAAGTCCACCTAAAAAAATTATCAAGTTTATCAAGTTTATAATCAAAACATGTATTTATTTATAAACAAATTTGTTTAAACAATAAAATACCAAAATAACGAAATATAACAATAAAACAATGAAGATAATGAAGATAATGATATAAAGTAATGAAATAATGAAAAATTAACCTTTTCCTTCACTTTGGTAAACAAGTGTAGAGTCATTAGTATACCCAAGAAGAACCCATGAGTTGACATCGAAAGCATTCAATGCTGCTTTGATCTCCCCTTGTTTCTCAAACTTAACCATTCTGTTTTCTATTATTTTATGAATTTTATAATATTTGTATAATATTTGCTTTAAAGTTTTAAACAGAATTAATTAAGAAAAAAAAAAATGATTATGCAAGGAAAAGATCAAAAGTTTTTGGGATTTGTTAAAGATTTGTTTTGATTTTTTTTGAAGTTTTTTTTTTGATTTTTTTTTGAAATTTTTTTTTTTTTTCAAAAAATTCAACTACAAAATCATCAACAAAATGAAACAAAATGAAACAAAGAAAGTCAGGTTCAAAATTTATTCAAAACTTTTTTCACTCGAACAGAGAAGAGAATTGATTTGAATAAGCTACTGAAATCTTCTAATTTTGAAAAATTGAAACTTGAACATTTTCAATTTAATTCAAACTCTTGTCACTTTGATGTATTTTGTGAGTTATTATGGTCAATTCGAGATAGATTAATTGAAACTGGGAAAATTTTAAGACTCACAAAGTAACAAAAAAGGCTATCATTCAACTTACAGAACAGCAAAACTCCTAACGAAAAAAGATTTTGCTAATTTAATTTTTTTTTTTAAAAAATTAATTTTAAATCAATTGAAAATAAATGAAAATTACCTAAGGCTTTGGAGCATTCGACTACAACACCCAAACCTGGATTTTGTTTTTTGGCCACAGATTCCACCCTTACTCAGACAGAATCTTCGCTGCCAATTTTGTTGTCTCACCATTAATTTGTGCGATTATGTGGAACTATATCCTTCCATTTGTTGAGGTAGAAGGAATTAAACCTCTCTATTTGCTTCTTTTTCTCGGCTTCTTGAAAACCTATGGCACAGTTGATATCTTAATGGTCAAATTTTCCTTTTCAAAAGGAACGATCGAGCACTACATTTCTCTCTTGAGAGGTTTATTTTTTTCACGTTTGAATGAGTCACTTTTCTTAGAGAAATGGACCTCACATGTATTACAACAAAGAGATTTGTACTAAATAGATTAATGAAAAAAAAAAAGTGTGAGTTTTTTGTATTCTTGAAAGATATTCCAAATAAAAAAAAAAGAATTGGAAAAACCCATTGGCTATAAACGAGGAATGGGAATAGTTATCGGAGATAGCATTATCAGTGAAGAGACATGGGATAATCGGACTATCATGTATTTTATCATTAATTATTTGAAGGTAATCAATCAATCAAAAAAAAAATTAAATAAAAAAGAGAAAAATAACAAACCCCAAAAGTGTTCCCAGGCAATTGAAAAATCTAAAAAGTAATGAAAGGATTTTTACTTCAGGCTACAACTAGTGAGGATCCTTCTCATGGTAGTGGCCAGTTATTAAAAAAAATGATTATGCACATTGTTTTATTTGTTGATTGTCTTTGAAATTGAAGGAAGGAAAAGAACAACAACAAAAGAATGCATAATGAAATTCTCAAAAAAAAATTGCCATGTTTTTTTTTCGATTTATTTTTCTGTTTTTCTTCCCAAATTCTCCTCCAATCAATCATCGACAACCGAATTAATAAATCTGGTGGTGACGTCGTCTACATTTCATAAGAAAAAAATAGGAAAAAAAATAAACATGGCGGAAATTGGGAAACGGGGAAGAGAAGTTGAGGAAGCAGAAAGCCATTCTGTGGGGATTGATGCCAACCATTCACCGGTCAATAAGAACGGAATAGCTCAGGCAAAAGATGTGGAAGGAGAGAGGAAGAAGTTGAAGATGGATCCTTCAAGAGTATGGATTTCAATTTTCTTAATTTTCATTTTCATTTTTATTTTTCAATTTTAATTTTTGAGTTTTTGATTTTTTTTTTTTTTTGGGAATGCATTAATTTTTTTCTTTTTCTTTTGTGCATTGATTCAAATTAGATTCCAAAAAGATTCTGTTCTGAAAGTGTTATGATTGAAGAAATGATGAATTTCTTTTTGATCAAACACTTTTAGAATGGGAAATTTGGAATCAAATAAAAAAGAAGAAAAAAAGAAAGACGTAAATTATTTATTTTCTTTTGAAATTAATTAACATTAATTGAATTATATTCCAATTTGATTATATGTGAAATTTGTTAAAATTGAAATATTTTTTTGTATTTGATTTGATTTAATTCCTTTAAATTTGATTTTTTTTTTTTTTTCCCTTGCATAATGAATTTTTTTTCCCTCATTTAGCCAACAAGAGTATACTGTGATGGAGTATTTGATATGTTTCATTATGGACATGCACAATTATTAGAACAAGCAAAAAAAGTAAAACCAAATGTTTACTTATTAGTAGGTGTCTGTACAGACGAAGATACAAGGAAATACAAAGGTTTTTTTTCATTTATTTTCATTTCATTTCTTTTCTTTTCGATCTTAATTCAATTTAAACAAAAGGTAAAACTGTTATGACTCATTTTGAAAGATGTCAAAGTGTTAGGCATTGTAAATGGGCAGATGAAGTTGTTACTGATGCACCATGGGTAATTACTCAGGTAAAGTTTGTTCTGAATTTTAATAATAAATTTAATTAATTAATTAACAACTAATCAAATGATAATCAAATAAAATAATAGGAATTTCTTGATAAATATGATATCGATTTTGTTGCTCATGATGGAGATCCTTATCCTTCCCAAGATGAAGCTGATGTGTACCAGTATGTAAAAACGCAAGGTAAATTTCTTGCAACTCAAAGGTATTATTTTTTTTTCCCCTCTTTTCTTTTCTTTTTTTTTTTTTTTGTTTCTCTTCCAAATTTAAAATCAAAATTCCATTTTTTTTTTTTTTTTTTTCTGTAGAACTGAAGGGATATCTACATCCGATTTGATCACTCGAATTGTTAAAGATTATGATTCCTATGTTCGAAGAAATCTTCAAAAAGGTTTGATTCGTTTTTTTTTTTTCTGTTCTCATAATATTAAAAAAATAACTAAAACATGAATAGGATATTCTCCAAAGGAATTAAACGTTTCATTCATCAAAGAGCAACAATTTAAACTTGAGGTTGCAAGAGATAAAGTCAAAGTAATTTTCATGTCCCTCTTTTTCCTTTCTTTCTTTTTTTTTTTCCCTAAATAAATGAAAAAAATAAAAATAAAGACAAAACTGAAAAAAAATGCAAATGAGCTCAAACAATTACTTGAAGAGGCAAAAGATGATCTTCAACATAATGGAGTTGGAGGGTTATTATTAAAACCTTCTGAGTTGATTCGAGGTTCTTTTTATTTGATATTTATAAATTTTATTAATTTTTAATTTAATTATTTCTAATCTTTTCCCAAAAAAAAAAAAAAAAAAAATCAGGATTTTTAAGTCGTTTTGGTTCACGTCATTTACATAAACTTTCAATAAGCTCCCGTCCACAATCTAGGTCACAATCGAGGTCTCATTCACCTTCTCTAAGTGATAGTGAGAGCGATAGAGCAGCCTCACCTTAGTTTCTATTTTTCATTTCATTTTATTTCATTTATGTATGTTTTGAATTTTTAGAATTTGAACCTCCCTATTTTTTTTTTTTTTTCTCCTTTCTTCTTCTCACTTGCATTTTTGTTCACTCCAACTCAAGTTGAAATAATTCAAAGTTGAAAATAAATAATAAATTTCAAAAAAAAAATCAAAAGTTTATTGCATTTGAAATAATTGTTCTTTTGATGCTTGATCATTAAAATTTTTTTGTCCACCAAGTCTCGTAATTTTATGTTTGATGTATTCAAATTCATGAGTGAATGGGAAAGTAACAATTGTTATAAAACATGATAATGCTGAATTTGCTAATGATAAGGTTACAACTGGATTTGCTTTGCCTAATCTACTTTGAAATATTCCTTGAATCACTAATTGTGGTAAATCTTCAATAAATGTTTTAACAAGAAAATAAATTGTTAAATATCCACCATAATCTGAGACTTGAATAACTTTTCCTTCTTTTAAAAATAAATATTGAGTTACTAAATGAAATGTTTCAACTCCATTTGCTGATAATAATGATACTACTGTGAAAAATGAAAAGATAAGAAAATTATGGTCATGTTCATTTAAATCTAATTTCTTTTTCCAAGATGTTAAAAACATTCCAGTACAAATTGCTGCTAAAGTCCATGGTACAACTGTAAATCCTAAGCTTGACCAAAAGAATCCAAAATTATTATTTTCAACACCATAATCATAAGATTGAATAATAAAAAAGATATCAGTTAACAAATCAAATATTCCTAAACATGACATCAAAAATCTTAATAAAAAGAATATCCAACTTTTCTTGGTTTCTTTATCTGCTTTTCTAGCTTGAATAAATATTCCAATACAAACTAATAAATAAATTAAAAAGATTGGTCCTAAAAAATAATAAACTGTTAATTGATCAACTGTTGAATATTTTTCCATTTCACAAGTATCTCCTTTAAATTCGTCTGTACAAATACATTTGGCTGTGTCATTTTCATAATTTGTATCACATTTTCCATTGTTTAAGCAAGAAGTTGCCCTACAGTCCTTTTCTTTTTCACAATAATCACCTTCATAACCTGTTCCAAAACAATTACAATAAGCCGTATCATCATCGGAATGAAGTAAACATCTCCCAATTCCACATCCATACTTTCTACAATCTTCTTTTTGAATTTCACATTGGTTTCCTTTATATCCTGGTAAACATGAGCAACTTCTTGTATCATTTCCGAATTCAATACATATTCCTTGAACACATGGTAATGTTTTGCAATCATTTTTTGATATTTCACAATTATTTCCTTCAAATCCTGTCCCAAAACAATTACAAGATGAAATTCCATTTTGAATAATACATTTTCCATTATTTGAACATGTATCAGGTGTACATAACTCACATTGTTTTCCAATAAATCCAGGAGAGCAAACACAAACTGTTTTATTTATTCCAACATCATAACATATTCCTCCATTTAAGCAACTTGTTGATGTACAATCATTAACATTAGTTTCACAAAAAGATCCTTCATATCCAGTTCCATCACAATTACAATAGGCTGCTTCAGTTTCTGTTTTATTCATACAAGTTCCATTATTTAAACAATTCAATGTCTCACACCCTTTTTGATTTTATTATTATTTATTTCAGAAAAAAATAAAAATAAAAATAGAAAATAAACCTTGAGGATCAATCATTTCACAATATTTTCCAACATAACCAGCACAAATACATTTATCAACATTTTCTCCTGTTTGTTTTGCACAAATTTGATTATGATCACATTTTCCTCCTCTCACTAAACATGATGGTTCACAAGGTAT
>Ga0209960_1004483_pt1 | contig 10673 bp, 11 predicted proteins | sample ThiBiot_500_plan_2_FD_183947 | JGI IMG/M metagenome (GOLD analysis project Ga0209960, IMG submission 183947) | Wastewater bioreactor microbial communities from Cape Town, South Africa - Thiocy_expt_500_plan (SPAdes) | ecosystem: Engineered > Bioreactor > Thiocyanate-remediating >... | reverse complement strand
AAAAAAAAAAAAAAAAAAAAAAAAAAAAAAAAAAAAAAAAAAAAAAAAAAAAAAAAAAAAAAAAAAAAAAAAATTGGAAATCAATAAAAAGGATGAAAAAAGCAAACCCTCCACGGTATGGGACTGATTTTATATCAACAACGGCTCCACTACACTCAGAATATTTGTATACTTGTTCCCATTTAGTTATGAGTGTTTTTTCCAGTTCGAATGTAGACTAAAGAAAGGAGATTGATAAAAAATGAAAATCAAAAAAGAAAAAATAAAATAAAATTACATGATCATTTGAACTAATCGAATTATAAAAAGATTTTACAGAGGATTTTTCTGGGTCTGGTTTTTTTTTTTTTTTTTTGAAAAAAAAAAAAATCGAAATAATTAAAAAGAAAAGCAAACTCACTTTTAGTTGAATATATACTTGGAATTCTTGATACTTTAGCTCGATGAGATTTACTTTCATCTTCTATGGGAATTAAAGGAGTAGAAGTTCGAAAAATTTCCTCACTTTTTTTTTCTTCCATAATGATAGGTACAAATGGAGTTTTATATTGAAAGGTAATTTTTGTGGTTGCCTTCTTCTTTGCTTTTCGTTCACTTCGAAAACATTCAACTGAAAATTCTGGGGAGATATCAGATCTTGAAAGTTTCCTCTTATCTTTTTTGTTTTGTTCGATGTCTATTCCTTCATTTTCTGAACCATGTCCAATTTCCAATTGATTGTTTTCTTCAATTTCCGAAGTATTTTTGTTATTATCTATTTTTTAAAAAATATGAAAAAGTAAAATAGGTGAAGTTTAAACAATAACAAAAAAAAAAAAAAAAAAAAAAAAAAAAAAAAAAAAAAAAAAAAAAAATCAAAACAAAAAAAAAAAAAATTAAAATTAAAATAAATGAAAAAGAAAGAAATAAACCTAATTTTACAATTTTATTTTTGTTGATTTGAATGCCATAATTATTTTCTTTTCCTCTTTCTCTCTCTTTCTTTTTTAATTTCTCAATTCCAATCATCATATCATTTTCACTATCATTCTCGCTATCAACTATTTCTTTTCCTTTTCCTTTTCCTTTTACATCCTTTCCATTTCCTTGTTCTCGTTTTTGCTTTTCTTCATTTTCTTTTTCCTTTAACTTTTCAATAATAATAATCTTCCTTTTTCGACTATTCAATTGTTCAACTAATTCCAATGTACTTGAGAAGAAGAAGAAGAAGAAAAAAATCAGAATTTGTGAAATTTCATTTTTTATCAAAAAAAATACCTTAAGTAATCTCTTTGTTGTTGGGGAGTTAGGCATGGAATCAAGGAAAGAGACATGACCTTTCATAATGATTTAAAAATAGGAAAATAAGATTCCAAAAAAAATAAAATAAATAAACAATACCAATTGATCATCCAAAATAATGATAAAAAAAGATCTCTCCCTTCAACAAAAAGAATTCCTAATCCTTCTTCTCTTTCAGAATTACAATTAAATTGAACGGTAAACTTTTTACCTGCAACAGATTACGAAGCTTTGAATCTATAAATTGATTGATTGACAGTTAATACAATTGATTTTCTTTCTTCTGTTTTTCAAAATAGATTCCATAAAATCTTTTATTGTCCTAAAGATCAATCAATAATTTGCAATCAATCAGTCAATCAATCAATCAATATTTGTCATTAATTGAAGGTCAGAAAATTAATTCCTCCTTTCATGAGCAAATTCTATCCAATTTTCTAATTCACTTGCAAATGTTCTATTGAATTTGTGATTGATTTTATTCGTATTATAACTGTTAAAATAAAATTGAATATGCATTAAAACAGGCTTGCAAATTGTCAAACTGGCACTTTCACTTTTTACATATTCCTCAACCTATTTTATTTTATTTTTAAAAAAAACATTATAAACATTTTACAAAACAAACAGATTAATAAAACTTTAATAAAACTACCTCTTCTACTTATATTTTGAATTGAAACATTGTTAGACACAAGTTATTCATTTCTTAATTATTAACACAACCGATTCCTTTTATTCCATTATAATTACTTAACAATTTTCTCTCATTTTTATCCATTTCCATTCTAAAATTCTCAAAATTGCAACTTTCTCATCATCAACCTAACAAAATCCTTTACTTTCTATTCATTTTCTAATATAAAACTGATCAATTTAAGGTCGATATAGGGTTGATCAATGATCAATTGGAAGGATTTCAGTTAGAAAATGGGGGTTCAGTTCTCCACCTTTTATTTAGAAAACACTTATGAAAAAGGTGACAAAGTGATATGGGAATGGGTTTTGTTTTTGTTTTTGTTTTGTTTGTTATGAAAATACCGTTAAAAATTCAAATTTTTCAAATTTTTTTCTGTTATTTTTTTCTTATTTTCTTCATCATCCATCATTCATCTTCAATAGAAGTCTTCTAACGGAGTCTAACTTATTCAACACATTAGAACTCGAAAAAAGATTGAAGAGAATAACGAATGGAATAGCTTAGAGAGAATGTTTTATGATATTGGTTGAATTGAAACAGAAATTTCGAAGATCTCAAAGGAAAAAATGTTTGAAGGGAAAGTGAAAGACTTGTTATATTACATGAATAGCTTAATTTATGATTCATTTCATTTTTATAAGTACTAATTTGAGTTTGATGTTGAATTCATTCTTGTATTCATTAATGAATTCGTTAAAAAAACAATTCAAAAATACTTTCAATTTTAGTTTGTTCCCATTAATTCAATTTCTTTTTTTCTTTTTTTCTTATTAGATTCCTTCAAATTCCTTCAAATTTTGTCCTTTCTTATTAAGAATCGTTTTTTGGATAGGAAGAGAACAGGAACAATATCCTTTTGGGTTGGTTGGTGGAGAGTTTTTTTTTATTGTAAATGAGTTTAAAGAATCCAGTTCGTGTTTTAGCGACAAAAGCTGAGGTAGGAAATGAAGAAAAGAATGAGGATAGAAAAGTTAAAGTGATTGTAAGAATTAGACCAAGTCTACCAAATGAAAATTCAAAATGTGTATTTATAAAAGGAAGAAATGCTTTGGAAATTGTAAATCCTAAAAATCCAAATGAAAACCTTCATTATACGTACTTTTTCTTTTTTCTTTTCTCTTTTCATCTTTCAAAAAAACACAACAGATTCGATAACTGCTATGATTCAAATACTCAACAACAAACTTTATATGATCAAGAAGTTTCACCCCTCCTTGATTATGCATTTGTTGGTGAAAATGTGACAATATTTGCATATGGAAACACTGGAGCAGGTAATTAATTGTTCAATAGCATAATTAAAAATAAAACAAAAAGATTGAATGGATATTATAAAATGAAATTAGGAAAAACATATACTATGCAAGGAGAAGATACTCCAGAAAAACGAGGTAATAAATAAGAAATAATAAGAAAATAATTTTAAAATTTTGATATTTAATAATTATTTTTTTTAGGAATCATTCCCAGAGCTATTCATGAAATATTAATGAAAAAAATTGCTTTAAGTCAACAACCAAAATCAACGGGACATGAAGAAATCAGAATTCAGATGTCTTTTATTGAAATCTATAATGAAAAAGTTTATGATTTACTAGTACCAAAAGAACAAGATTTACAAATTCGAGAAGATCAACAAAAAAATATTTTTATTGCTAATCTTGCTCAAGTATTTTATTTTTTTATTTTTTTTTATTTTTTATTTCTTTCAATTTTAAAATTTTCATTATTCATAGCTTCCAATTTCAACAATTGAAGAGTTTGATACATTATATGCAAATGGAGTTAAAAATAGGAGTACAGCAGCTACATCATTAAATGTCCATTCAAGTCGAAGTCATTCGATAGTTTGTTTAAAAGTATATTTCAACTTTTTTTATTTTTTTAATTAATTAATTAATTATTTTTGTTTTTTATCATTAACAAATTTCATTAAATATTAGATTCAGGTCAAGAAAAAAGATAAAAGTATATTTTCTAAAGTTCATTTAATCGATTTAGCTGGTTCAGAAGATAATCGAAGAACTGATAATGTTGGAATCAGGTTTTTTCTTTTTTCCATTCTTCTTCTTTTTTTTGTTACAATTTCTCAACCTTTTCTTCTTTATTTTGTTCATCAAAAAAAAAAAAAAGATTAACTGAAAGTGGAGCAATTAATAAATCTTTATTTGTACTGGCAAATGTAGTTGATGCCTTGAATCAAAAATCAGTAAAATTTATTTTTAATTTTTAATTTTTCTCATTTAAAATTGAAATTTTTTTATTTTTTTTAAAAAAAAAAGTTAAGAGTTCCATATCGTGATAGTAAATTAACAAGAATGCTACAGGTATTTAAATTTGTTATTTATGTTTTCAAAAAAAGAAAGAAAGAATATGAAATTAATCAAAATAATAAAAAGGATTCTCTTGGAGGAAATAGTCATTCTTTAATGGTTGCAAATATTGCTCCTTCAATTCAATATCATTTAAATACTTGTAACACTTTAAATTTTGCTTCCAAATCTCGAAAAATTGTGAATCGTCCTCTCATCAATGAACAAACTGGTAATATATTTTTATTTATTTATTTATTTATTTTACCAAAATTTTGAATGAACTTTATAGAACCTGCACCAGATCAACTCAAAGCTGAACGTAAAATTCTCTTAAGTAAATGGCAAAAATCAAAAGCATTACCAAAAGTATTTGATTTTTTCTTTTTCCTTCATTTCTTTCAATGATAATTAATTTGCATTTTTTTTTTTTTTTTCAGATTTCAAGTTCAAATGAATCCTTTTCAACAGACGATAGTTTAGATGAGAGTTATGAAGAACCCATCAATAAAAATATTAAAGCAAGAGAAAAACTTCAACACAAACCTGCTCCATTATTAAGGTACAAATTATTCTTTGGTGTTCAAGACAAAAACGAAAAATAAATCAAAAAAATTAATTCATAGTTCTCAATTAAGAGGAACTTTTTCAGATCCAGTTCAAGATAGATTAGAAGCTTTAGAAAAGAGGCTCTTAACACCCAAAACTATAAAATATAAAAAGGCAGAAGAACATCTTAAAGCTTTAGAAGATTATATAAAATGTTTCTTTCTTTCTTTTTTTCAAACCAAATATAAAAATCAAATATCAAAATCATTATAGCCTCTGAGTTCACTTCTAATGATGAGAAAAAATTAAAGGATAAAATCAATCGCCTCTCAAAGGAAATCGAACTTGATGAAGAAGAAAAAGAAAATATTCCAGTTTCAAAGAAAAGGAAAGCACCTATTGATGATGATGATTATGTCCCTGAACCAAAAGTAAAGAAAACAAAAGTAAAACCAGCTGAATTGAATTTGGATACGATTTTAAATAAGGTATTCTTTCAATTTTTTTTTTTTTTAAATAATAATCAAATTAATTCAACATTGATGCCAAAACGATTCACTTCTTTTAGGTTGATCCTGTAAAAAAAGAAAAAGCTGAACAAACTTTATTAGAAATTTTAAATTCTGGAAATGAAAAAGCTATCATGGAACTTGATGGAATTGGGAAAAAGAGAGCTCAAAAGATTACAGAGTTTAGAGAATCAAATGGAAATTTCAATCAAGTTTGAATTTTTATTTCTTTCTTTTTTTAAAAATCAAATTTGAATGAAAATTAATCTTCAAATTCAATAAAATAAAATAAATTCAAATAGCTCCAAGATCTACAAAGAGCTGGACTAGGAGACAAGTTAATCTATAATATGCTTAAAGAGCATTTATTGAACATGGATATAACGATTTCATAAAAGAAAAAAAAAAAAAAATGATTTCAAAAAGAAATAAATGTTTTGTAATATACAATTGATGAAAAGAATGAAAATGAAAGAATCTTCACAACTTTTTATTTATTTCTTTACTTATTATTTCTTTTTTGATTGATTGAATTTTGATTCTATTGAAGATTTCAATTGTTCTTGTGTGTTTGTAGAAGATTTCATAATAAAAAATCAAAAAGAAATGAAGGTGTCTTTGATGTCTGTGATTCTTCTTGTTCGGAACGTGCCTCAAGCAATCAAGTTCTACAATGAAAGTGTTGGGATGCAACTCATTGCTTCAACTGATTCATGGGCTGATCTTGAAGCTTCTAAGGATGTTAAACTCACATTGAAGCAAGTTGAAGGGTTTTTCTTTTCTTTTCTTTATTATTTTTTTTATAAAAAAATCTAATCTTAATATCAATCTTGTTCTTTTTTTTTTTCTTATTCAAAAAGTGAAGCTTTTGTAACAACCGGATACTCTCCATTATTGAATTTTCAAGTAAAAGATATTGATTCTGTTGTTCAGAAAGCAATCCAAATGGGAGGTCACCTTGATGGACCTATTAAATATCCTGTTCATGGCAAGGTTGATTCATTGATTAATTTTCTTTCTTTTTTTTTTAATTCTTTCATTTTTATTGTTTCTATAGATTGCTTCCATTAGATCCCCTGATGGACATATGATAGGATTGTTTGAACCAGCTTGGGGTCAAAGTTAGTTAGTTAGAATTATATTTTTTTTTTGAAACAAATTGGATTATAGAAGGAGGTAGATGATAATCAAGAAATCATCTCTAATTGTAAATATTAAAAAATGTTGAGATTATAAAAATGAAAGAAACATCTAATAGATATGACACCTTTTTTTGCGGAAAAAAGAAAATCCCTTCTATTTTTGTTTTCATTTATCTCTTTATTCTTCTTTTATTTTTAGGTGATTTTTTCCAAAGTTATTTGAAATAAATAGCAAAGAGAGGAAGGACTTGAGCTTTTTCAAAAACAACCAATTCATTTGCAACAGCCTTTTCATCAAAATCACCAGTGATTGGATATGCATCTACGTGCTTACTCTTGTCCACTATAATTTGGGTTTTTTAAAAAAACAAAAGAAAGAGAAAAAAAAAATCATAAAAAAGATGAAAAGAGGTGAACCTAAAGTATAATGAGATTGATAACCCAATTTACATGGTCTTCGAATAAAACCTTCAGGGGTTGGAATTCTAATTCGATCATCTAATCCTTGAAGATATGGGATTTCTGTCACTAATTTATTTATTTATTTATTGAGAAAAGAAAGAAAAAGTGAAAGGGAAAAAAAAGAAATGAATGAAATGAAAGTAAACCAGGATAAACATTCCCAGGAGTAACCATACAAATGATAAAAGATTTTCCATCAGGACTATCTTCAGCATATTTTGATGAATAAAATAATGAATTACTAAAATACATTCCTATTGATTTATTTATTCATAAAAAAATTGTTTTGGTAAAGAAAAAAGTGGAAAAAAAATGACACCTTGACCATAATATCCAGGATCAGTTGCTCCTGTTGCTGCTAGTCCTTTTTTTCAGAAAAAAAAATAATAATAAATTCATAATTCAAATTAATGTTAATAAGATGAAGGAAATGAACCAGTTTGACAAATTTCATGTAATGCAGTTTCACTTGTTCCATGAATCATTGGAATTGCATGTAACTATTTATTTCAAATATTGACCAATAAAAAACAAAATAAAATAAAATAAAAAATAAAATCAAGCAAGTTAAAATAAAAAAAGAATTGGTACAAATTTTGAATGATTCCAATCAAAACCTTCAGCCATTTTGGAATAGTGATCATGGAATTTGAGCTTTTGTCCAAGATTATTTCCATTTTTCCAATCATCTTTCTTAAACATTCCTGGATTTTTTCTTTGTTGATTGAAAAGATAGGATCGATGATATTGAAATGAAACAAATAATTTCTCATTAAATAGAACATAAGCTTTGTTGATTTGTTTCATATCTTCGCCAAAAAATGTGATTAATATTTCAAGTTTCTTTAAATATTCATTTCCATTACCAACTACATTTTGTTTATTATCCCGAAGTAAATATTGAATATATTTTGTTTCTTTATATCCTTTTTCTTCCCATCTGGTTTGTCCATTTGGTTTTGTATTCCACCAACATCCATTATTTCCATTTGTGAAATTTGAATGTGAAGAAGAAAAGTTTAAGTTGAATTGTGATTGAGTTGAAACTTTAATTGTCATTCCTTCTTCTAAATCTTCCATATCATCCAAAGCATATATTTTTCCATTTCTAACAAATTCTAAATCAAATATTGTATTTCCTTCAAGTTTAAGTTTTGTTCGAATAGCATTTTTTAATTTTGGTATTGTTTTTGCAGTTGTTTTAAAAGTATGAAATTTTCCATTATATTTAATTTCATAGCTTGATTCCTTTGTTTCTTGCTCTTGAGGAAAAAAAAGAAGGATTTTCATTTCTTTGTTAAAAAAAAGAAGAAGAAGAGAAAGATAATGAAAGTACTTTTTAATTCCTTTTTTTTTTTAATCTTCAAGTTCTCTTCAGCTTTTTTTCTTTCTGGTTCCAATTTTTTTTCGCCAAGTTCTTTCTCTTCTTTGTCTAATTTTTCAAAAGAAAAGAAAAAATTGGTAAAACTATCAAATTTAAAGATTGAAATTCCCAACCAATTGCAAGTTCTTTTCTCAGTTTTACTCTTGTTTCATTTGGATCCAACTTTCTCTTTTCTTTAATCTTGGATTGGTTTCCATTTTCACTTCTCTTTTGGAAGGATTCTATTAATTCAACAATATCTGTTTTTTTTGCATAATCAAGTCCAGTTTTTCCATCATTATCTTTCTTATTGATATCGATTTCTTTTCCACTCTCCAACAAACATTTCACTATTTCTGTTTTTCCATAAGAACAAGCATTCAAATAAGGTGTTGCACCATCATTATCGACTTTATTGATATCAACTCTACTATTAGTTAATAATAATTCCACAATTTCAATATCTCCATGAGAACAAGCAACATAAAAAGGTGTTTGATCCAGTTCATCTGCTTTATTGACATCAACTCTTTCATCATTTAATAATAATTTCACAATTTCAATGTGTCCATTTAAACAAGCACGATAAAAAGGTGTTCCTCCCTTATAGTTTGCTTCATTGATATGAACTCTTTGATCTTTTAATAATAATTTCACAATCTCAATATGTCCTTTTTGACAAGCAACATAAAAAGGGGTTTGGCCATTACTATTTGCTTTATTAATGCCAACTCTATTATCCTTTAATAATAACTTTACAATATCATCATGTCCTTCATAACAAGCAATATAAAGAGGTGTTCTTAACTGGTCAAAATCGAGCCAATTTATGTTTATTGTTGAATTTTGAAGTAATTTTCGAACTTCTTCAACATTTCCAGCTGAACAGACTTCCCAAAGTCGTTCTTCCAACTTTCTTTCTATTTCTTTTCTTTTTTCTTCTTCCGTAACTTTTACAACGCAATTTCCTGGGACCAATCCATCTCTACCATCCAATTCTCCAAGAAAATATCCACTTCCATCAGCTTCCAATACAGTAATGATAGAACCCTTAGATTAAAAAAAAAAAAAAAAAACCCAAATGTGAAAAAATAAAAAAGAAAAAATAATTAAAAATAATTACTCCTCTACAGCTTAATTGACCTTCCCCTTCTAAATCGAATAGAGCTTTAACTTGATCACCATTTCGAATTACTTCATCTTGAGTAGCTGGAGATGAATTTGTTAATTCTTATGAACTTTAAAAAAAAAGAAAATACTTTTAGGTTTTTCTTTTTTTCTCTTTTCTTCGAGCCTTCTTCTTTCTTCTTCTTCTTCAAGCTTTCTTCTTTCTTCTTTCTTCTTTCTTTCCTCTTCCAACTTTCTCTTTTCTTCAACTTTTTTCCTTTCTCTTTCAGCTTCCAACTTTCTATTTTCTTCTTCAACCTTTTTATTTTGAATTCTCTTTTGGAATGATTCTATTAATTCAACAATATCTTTTTTTTCTTTTTCTCTTGCCCAGTCAAGAACAGTTTTTCCGCTATCATCTTTTTTATTGATATTTATTTCACTATCATTTAATAATAATTTCACAATTTCAGTACGTCCTTTTTGACAAGCAACATAAAAGGGAGTTCGATCCACATTATTTACTTTATTGATATCAACTCTTGTATCATTTAATAGCAATTTCACAATTTCAATATGTCCTTCTTGACAAACAATATAAAAGGGAGTTCGGTCAGCATTATCTGCTTTATTGACATCAACCCTTTCATCATTTAAGAGTAATTTCACAATTTCGATATGTTTCCGATCACAAGCATTATAAAAAGGTGTCGCACCATAATTACTTGCTTCATTGATCGCAATCCTTTTATCACTTAATAATAATTTCACAATTTCAATATGTTGATGAATACAAGCGATATAAAAAGGTGTTGCACCATCTTTATCTGGTTTATTGATATCAACTCTTTTATCGTTTAACAATAATTTCACAACTTCAGTCCGTCCATTTCGACAGGCATTATAAAAAGGTGTCCAACCAGATTCATTTGCTTCTTTATTGATATTAACTCGTTCATCAGTTAATAATAATTCCACAATGTTAATATATCCATTTTGACAAGCAACATAGAAAGGTGTCCAACCATTATTATTTTCTTTATTTACATCAACCCTTTCATCCTTTAATAACAATTTCACAATTTCAATATATCCAATCCAACAAGCAATACAAAAAGGTGTTGTTGAATGGTCAGAATCGATCCAATTAGTATCAATTTGTGGGATTTGAAGTAGTTTTATAACTTTTGCAACATTTCCATCAACACAAGCTTGCCAAAGTTGAGGCTCGTCCATTCCTTCCTTTCG
>Ga0209960_1004482_pt1 | contig 10674 bp, 13 predicted proteins | sample ThiBiot_500_plan_2_FD_183947 | JGI IMG/M metagenome (GOLD analysis project Ga0209960, IMG submission 183947) | Wastewater bioreactor microbial communities from Cape Town, South Africa - Thiocy_expt_500_plan (SPAdes) | ecosystem: Engineered > Bioreactor > Thiocyanate-remediating >... | reverse complement strand
ATTTGATACACGCGAAGATTGTTTACCCCGACAGTACGCATCAGCGCCAAATCTCTCGTATGGATCACATTGAAGTCACTATGGAAGACGTCGCCCCATTCGGTATACTCTGCTGGAATCGTACCTGGTGGCAAAGGACTGTAATTAACACCCTTGACCGTAAATGGTGCTCCGTTCAAAAGGATCTGTCGATTTTGAACAGTGAATGTTGACTGAGTATACACCAATTGCAGAACAGTGCCAATAAAGTATAGCGTGGCGATAATCTTATGTCGTTGAACCATTTGTTGCGCCTTGACGAAGTTTGTTTGTAAAAATAAAGTTAAGGCTAAGAATTTAAACGCTTCTTGAATTTCAAGCCAAATACTTTCTATAGAAATATCAAAAACAAATAATACCGGTTTCGAATTTTAAAATCTCTTCGGTCTATTTTGTCATTCTATGCACGACTTTTCAACAATTTTGCCTAAATAGGAAAGTGTCTTAAACGAAGCGAATAGGCGGGATAGATTTAGTAGAATACTGGCAGAGTAGAACACTCTATTATAAACACGCTATTAATACGAAAATCAATGGTTCTAAACTTTGACGGAGTTGCAAAGAACTTTTGAAAGCAGAATATAGATGCAGTAACTAAAGTAATTATATATTCTCCTTATATTATATATATATATTTCCAACTAAAGCTTCAGTGTGTAATTATAATTTAATTTTTTGCAACCAAGCCAAATCCACCGAAAAGGGCTCAAAGAATTGGGTAACAAAGTAAATGTTTTGGTAAGCGGTTTTATTACCTTTATTATTAATCAATTTTCTCATCTTATTGTACACTGGTCGGTAACTCTTTCTACATCTATTGAGTTATGCTATCTCGTTTGATTCCCTTAGTCGCGCAATACTTCTGCTATTTGATCCAGAAACTTTACTTTGTCATCAAAGTCTTGAATAATTTTGTTCATTAGTTCCGCTTCGGTGACTGGATTCTCGAGATTTAGGCCTAGCAGATCTTGTTCAATGTTTAAATTGTCCAAATCATAGGCTATGGAATCTAGAATATCTAGATTATATTTTCCTGCAGTTAATTGCTTGCTAGCCCTATTTTCCGTTTTCTTCTTGCTATCAGCTGCTTCTTCTTTCCCGCGTTTTTCTTCTAATAATAATAATTCTTTTTTCTTATTCTCCTCTTCCATTTGTTTCAATAATAGCATTTTCTCTTTTTCTTGTCTCTTTGCTTCCTCTGGATTCTTCAATTTTAATATTTCAGCTTTGGCGTTCTCGATCTCTTGTTGCTTCTCTGCGACCTCTTTTTGAATTTGTGTAATACGATCTAATTTCGCGTTTTTAGACCTCTCGAATTGAGTTATTTGATCCAGTTGTCGTTGCAGTTCGTTTTCCGTCCATTTTTTTATTTCTTCTTTTACTTTATCGAGACGCGCCTAATACAGTACAATTTACTAAAAATATCATAGCGGCAGTGTTTTTCAATTTTTTTTTTTAAAGGCAGAAAATCATAATATCTTCAATTAAGCATAAAAATTATACTAACCTCTAGAGGTTGCATCTCTTGATCTACGTTTCCATCTTCTTCCTTCTTCCAATTATCTGCAATTGTTTGAACTCTTTGGAGATTCGCATCGTAAGTGGAAATCTGGTCTTGCAGCTCTTTCACCAGAGCAAGCTCCTGTTCGTACAACAATATAAATTTAGCTCCATTTGCATAATTATTTAGCTCGTCTTTCTCCTCTTGTTTCAAATCCATGTCGTGTAGCGGTAAAATAAATTTTTTTAATTATTTACTTTAAACCACCAAAAAGGCACAACGAATTGTCACAGGTACTAACTATCATTGTCATTTGACTGATGTTGGTCAAATACACCGACAGAATTTGGTACTTATGTTAATCGAATATCTTCTGCTTTCAAAAAAGAGTTAATTATTATTGTAAATATTTAAGTTACCTCAATCTATCATTAAAAAAAACTCACTGAGTTAATTTGTAAACGTCAATTCTGAAATTAATTTGTTTATTTTATTTATTTTTATTGAACACGTTCAAAACCATCAAACGTTTTTCATAAATTCTAATATATTGAAATACAAAGCAATTAATTACTTCAATTTTAGGATTTGATTATCCAAAATGAGTTCAGCAATGGAAATTTTCGATATATTCAATGCCAACAACGAGTTCTTGGGCAAGGAATACAGAAAGAACGTACATAAATTTGGACTATATCATCGCGCGGTCAGAATGTTCGTTTTTAATTCCAAAGGCGAGATCTTGACTCAGCGTCGTGTTGCAAACAAGGATATTGCTCCTAATGCTTGGGATTTATCGGTAAGCGGATAAATGCAAATAAAACAGGGGATTCATAATAATGCAATCCCGTTGGACTCTGTTTCACCTGTTCGTGTTTTACTGACGGATCTTCAGGCCGCAGAACATTTGAAACCTAGTGAAAGTTACGTCGATGGTGCGGTTCGCGGTCTTAAAGAAGAACTTAATATCGATGTTAAGCCCGAACAAATGATTAAATTAAGGTAAGCAGATCTATCATAACCAATTTTTTTTGCTCATGTTAAATTTCTACTGCAGATCGCCTATGTTATATACTTACGTTAACAAGGAAAAGGGAATTAAAGATTTTGAATATAATGAAACATACAAAGTAATTTACAACGGCGAATTTACAGTAGATCCAGTCGTAAGTAAGTAAGTATTATCCGCGCCTTTATCAATCATGGTCGGTTCGATAGGAAGTAGCCGAGGCGAAATTTGTTAGTTGGGAGGAGTTTGTTCGTCGGTTCGAAGCAAATCCTGAGCAATGTACACCGTGGCTCATTCAAGAGATGACCTTGTTCAAAGCCGAGCAGTACAAACCTCTACTCGAACATTAAAGCAAGTGCTGATGTGCAAATTCGGGCTATGAATAGTAATAGAGATCTAAGTGGTTGTATTTAACAAATAAAACTACAAATTGTGGCAAAAATTAGCCAAACTAGCGCTGTACAATGGTTGCCTCGTACTCAAATACGCCAGCGCAGTCGGGAAAACCTGCCCAAAGGTAATAATTCATGTAAGTAAGGTGGTCGGCGAAGCTCAGGAATGAAACTGAATAGGAACACGTCGGATCTTCACCCGATGAATCGCATTTGGTCAAGTTGCCGTTGTGTTGCCAGAACTCAATAGGAATATGATAAAATCCAAGCGATAGAGGGGGCACGTGCGTCACAATATCTCTCGCGTGGACCTATACTCATTGGTAAATTATCGCGCGGAGCAAATCAAATTGACTTACAACACGAGAAGAGCCTTCTAGCTCGCGAGCAATAAATTGAGAAAATGCTTGATTACCTGTATTTTTTAAGGTGAGTACATTGAATTATATTGGTTAAACATGAATAAAGGGACTTGCCAACGCGAGGAGAACCAAAGGTAGTCAGTTTAACGTCTAATTTAGTTAAATTTTGAAGTTCAGCTGCTGCAATTGTAGCCACTGCTCCACCGAGTGAATGCCCCGTTACATGCAATTCGGTACACTCTGGGCACAATACCTAAAATTGAGGCTCGTAAATATTCAAAAAGAAATAGTAATGACTTACTTCTGCCAGTACAAAAGCTTTTATCAGATCGGATCTGAGTCCTTTATAGATGTTGTAAAATCCAACGTGCACTTCTATTGGAGGCATGTCACTAAAAGTAGTCTTGTCTGGTTACAATAAATAATAAGCCAATAAAACTATTATTTCAATGCTTTTACTGACCAAACTCAAAGTCTTCCATCCAGTCCGTAAAACTCGTGGCAATCGTTCCTCTAATTGCAATTTGAACTAAGTACAGGTTTCCGTTAGTTTGCTAGCGACTTGGAAAATAAAAAATAATTGTACCATCCAATTCTAAGTTCAGAAATTTAATTTACTGATTTTAATTATACTCACTGTATTTATCATTATACCCAACATATGCAAAAGTATCGTCGGCGCTGTTATAAATTGTGGTAACTATCGTTAGGGGTATAGTATTGGGTTGCGTGCACCAGTAGCAGGTCCAATTAAAAATAGCACTCTTTGGACAATAGGCACTAAATGCGTATAATACTTGTGTATTTAAATATGTGTTTTCGCTTACGGATTCAGCAACGGAACAGGCAACAACAAACAAAAATAAAATTATAATGCTTCGTAGTCGCGTCATTATGAGTGCAATAACTCTACTTGCTTACACATCGATGTTCCGCGTTAAATACGGCGACAAAAAAAGTTGAGCGAATAATCGCGGTGGAATGCCGATCGGGCACGTGGATTGTACCTTAATAGGCAATGCAGCCGATTAAAGTAAACGAATTGTCCACCAACTGTACTGAATACTTTTACTAAGCTATTGCCAAAAGAACAGCAAACCTAGGATGCAGCACCCCAACTAATTTACGCCAGTCCTTCACTCTCGTTCCTCCGTCATATAAGCGGACTGAAGCCAGTATTTTATCTTTCGATTGATATTCTTGCGGTTAATCCAAACCCAACCAGTGTTTTTGTTTGATATTTTATTGAAACCAAAAAATCGGTTATTCCTTTATATCTGGCGTACCGATGCCCAACAATCGGAGGGAAATATTCCAATATATATAATCCGGGAATCCTATGAGATAAAGCCAGTTTAATAACATATAAATTAATTATATAACCGATATTTGACATCTGCAACATTCTTGCAGTATTTACGTTTAATATTTTAAAGGACAAGTACTTTCCGTCGTAGGATCGAAAATATTCAGCGTTTGGAATTGTATCACTGACTTTAAGGAGAGTATCTGCTGTAACCCCGTAAACGAAGCAGCACACAAGGCTAAAGCGATTTACCGGCGTGACGATGTTAGCCACTACAAGCGAAGTTAATACACGTAGTATAGCCCATCGTGGTCTGTCACCATTATCAAAAAAAAAAAAAATTTGGCTTTTATTAAATTGTGCGATAACCACAACGCTTTCTACAATAATACAATTCTTAAGGAGGTGTTGCACAATTTCTTTATTGTAGGGACTCTCAATGCAATATTTTCCAGGTAGATGCTTTTGTCTCATCTCAGTCCTAGTGCTATTATTTGTATATGACTCCCTACAAACTCCGAGAGAGCAAGGTGATGACATTAAATGGTCTTTATAAAACAATTTCGTACGACAACTTTCAAAAAAAAAAACCAACGTTAACTTCAAAGGGAATTTTTAATATACAGGAAAATGTTACTTGGAGAAAATTTAATTATAAAATATTTGTTTGAGTAATATTTAATATTTTCTAACACTACCGTATTGTAGTCAATTTTTTGGTACAATTGTACGCAAAATGCAACGGCACCAATTGGTCTGGCAGCAGTGCATGGAACACCTTTCCCGAAGGTTCCAATAGTGTATGCAATTGGGAGGGTGTTGTTTGTGATGCCAGTTTTTACGTAACGGATTTGTACGTACAATGGATCAATACTATTGCTTTCTTTTTGTCGTTTAGTTAATAATTGCATCGGATTCAAGAGAAATAATAACATTAGCGATTTAATTGAGATATTCAGAGCTCTTTCGGGAAAAGGATTAGCAGGTTGCCAGATCCCAGGATCTGTTTCCAATTTGACGAGGTTAATCAGCTTGTACGTTTTACGTTAATGAATGCTACAATATTTATTCAATGATTATGTTAACAGTGATCTGAGTAACAATAATATTCTCGGTCCTATGCCCAACTCTTTATGGACATTGAGGTCACTAAAAACATTGTGAGTACATTTCATTTAAGGATATTTTTAATACTGATATTATTCGTTAGATCATTGGCAAACAACATCGAACTAATGCACGTGTTTACAAACCTCTCAGATCTCTCAATGTTGAGCTCATTAGAGCAAATGTATCCTATTCAATCTTACTTAAGGAGGTGCTTCGCATTAACTATTTTAAGATATATATTCCTTAATTATGTACAAGCAAGTTGAACGATATGATGCTCTCAGGTCCTATTCCCTCCTCATTATTCCGCATCAAATCATTGAAGTACGTCTACTTGCATAACAACCAATTGACCTCGTTGTCGTGGGGTGATAGCAGCGTGCTAGAGCATATCATCGACTTGTACGCAACAATTTATTCTAAATAACAACTCATATAATGCCTGATATAGAAACGCTCGCAACAATCTGATCGATTCATTGCCGGATCAAGTCGGTCGATTGCAAAACTGCAAGCTACTGTAAGATTGAAAAGATAAGCATCAAAGGCTCGTTTAACCTTGATTAATTAGCGACTTATCGTATAATCGAATGCATGATTTTTTGCCAATTGGATTGACTCAGCTATATAAAGCCGAAGAGATATATTTGAATAATAACGAACTCGCAGGCAACCTTCAAGACTTTACTGCGTTGACCAAGTTGGTTAAAATGTAAGTTTGAATTAACTGTAAAAATTGTTCTGGCCGATGTATTATCATTTTATGGCCCTACATAATTTCTCATGGTACTTTACAGGGACTTGAGCGCGAATAAATTATTCGGCGCATTGCCACAATGGTTACCAACAATCTCATTCAATTTGAATCTTGCTAACAATTCCTTCGACTGTCCATTGCCTCCATTTGCAGAACAATTCCAAGTGGTTGATTGCATTGACAGAGCCAATTTGCCGCTCATTTTCATCTTGATCGCCTTGGGTGCTGTCGTCGTAGTTATTGCCATTGGAGGAGTTTGTTTCTACGCGCGACGAAAAAGAAAAGCAGCTAAGAAACGCATAACGGAGGAATTGATTATGAGCGAAGATGTTGTGTATACAAAGCTGGAGGATCAGGTGAATACCGAGAACGGACACGAACAAGAACTCCTCTAGAACTTAAATTTAATTTTACGGCATAATTATCTGTTTGTAAATATTGAGTTTTCAATGTTAATAGTTCGGGAGCAAGAATTTGATTCAAACTTTGAAATCTGTGTACTTTAAAGTAAATCTATAACTTATAAACTGACCTGTGAGCTACCACCACGTTTTACTATCCTATTTGTTCCGGGATGGACAACTTTATTTTTAAAAATTTTTTCTTTCTCGTACGAACACACGAGGATCTTTATTAATGAAGTTCGATAAGTAACTCGAATCAACAGTAAATATGGCGTTTCAATATAAGGATCAAGCGCACCGTAGAATAGTCCAGTACTACCGACATCTTCTGCCTGAATTGTTTCATGAGCTGGATGCTGGCCTCTCACCAAGTACGTCACCATTTAATATTATGCATAATTAAATTGATGTTTTGTTACACGGAATCGATAGAGTATTCGAAATTGATTCGGATGTCACGAATAATATTTCACGTTTATGAAATGACGCTTAAAAGAGGCTCTTTTTTTGTACCATTAAGGATAGATTGAAATTATTAGTTAAATAGATAATTCGAGATTTAAAGGTCTAAATTAGTTTCAGGCGATGTTTCTGGCAAAGATGAGCCGACCTTGGCGGACTATCAATTAGGTTGGGCTTCACAACCAGAGGCAAGTTATTAATTATATATTTACTAATAATTGTCAAACAACAACTTTAATTTTTTCCGGCGACTCTTGCGGAGTTTTCGCTTGATCTTCTTAGCACTAATTTAAAGAGTCGAATATCTATCAAAGATATTTCATTATATCACAAATTAATTATGTTCATAGGAATTTGACTACGAATTGCGAGTTACAGGCCGCATCCCGAAAGAGCTAAGAGGCACGTTGTTTCGAAATGGCCCTGGTTTACTAGAAGTCTATGGAACTCCTTTAGTACACCCTATTGATGGTGATGGCATGGTATTAATATAATTCCATCCCGAAATTCGCACGCTAACTGACTTTTACACGATGAGATTAGATCTGCTCTATCGCCATTGAAGACGGTAAAGCGCATTTCAAGTCAAAGTTCGTGAAGACTTCGGGTTATGTAACGGAGAAAACCAAGAAAAAAGCTGTTTTTAGAGGCATGATGGGCACGATCCCAGAAGGCGCGCAAAAACTTTCGTACAAGTTTGTAGACCAGCCATCGAAATTATTTTGCTGGTATTAATGACTCTTATTACTTAGCTTTAAGAACCCTTCCAACACTAATGTTTTCGAATGGAACGGCAAACTGTTATCTTGTTGGGAATCTGGCTTACCTTACGCATTGGATCCGACTTCACTCGAAACTATAGGAAAAGGTAATCGCATCATATTTATATCATACGTCATTGTATTAGATGAGTATAAGCCTATGTTTACGGATTATTTCGAAATAAGTTCCGAACTAACGGGATGCGTTGACAGATACATTGGATGGTGCGTTGGACGAGTCAAAATGTTTGGGCGCCCACTTCAGAGTTGATCCAATGACCAAACATCTGTTTGTGTTCAGCTTCAAGTTGATCCCAGGCAATCCCACGAGCTTCTTGTACTTTCACGAGTTTGACCAACAATACAAGCTGTTGAACCAATGGAAATTTCCTTTGGAGAATTATTTCTATTGTAAGTTATCCTATATTTGTTATTCTACCGGACAAACATTTGAATATTTTGATTTGCTATAGGCCATGACTTTATGTTGACCGAGAACTATTTCATCGTACATCATTCGCCGTTCTATAAGATGGACGATCAGATCTTATTCAAGATTATCTCTGGCGAGGAATCCCCAGGTTCAATGGTTAAATACAACTCCGATCTCCCCTCGAGATTCTTGGTGATTGCGCGCGATAAAAACGGCAATCCAATGGAGAGAATTCGTCAATTCGACATTCCTCCGTGTCATATCTACCATCACCGTAAGTATTTTATTGATGATTTTAATGCCAACGAACTGTTATTTTGACAAAAAGTTTCAGTGAACGGTTTTGAAGACCATGGACACATCCACATTACTAGTGTTTGCTTCGATGAGGCATTCACCATGGAGTTCGAGAATAAAGTAGCGCTGTCGAACGGATCTGCTTGTCCGGGTCGCGTTATTGATTTTGACTTGGATTTGACTCAAATGCAAGCCCGTCATATTCAAGCCGATGATTGCAGCTGCGAATTCCCGACGATTCACATCGGATTGAATGGCAAGAACTGGCGCTACGGATATTTGATGGCTGCAGCCGCGCCCAACAAACCAATTCCTTTTATGGAAGTCGTAAAATACGATCGCTGGAAACAACGCCGACAGGTACCACGACCACTGCGATGTCAATAATATTTAATCGCTTCTATTAGGTGTGGAGTGCGCGCAAAGAATTCGGTGTCATTGGTGAGCCGATTTTTATTCCGCGAGTCGATCCGTTGAATTACGATCCCAATCAAGGACCACTGGATGAGGACGATGGTTGGGTTATGACACAACTTTATGACGCTCGCAATCACGCGACTCAGTTTGTGGTTTTGGATGCCAAGAAGTTAGATCAAGGACCCGTAGCGCGCTTGCACCTTGACCGCCACATTCCTTACGGATTCCACGGCACTTTCTCGCATCGAGTGTTCAAGTAAATTATATATGCCTGAAAAAAGGCCGAAGTGTGAATGAATATAATTCTTTGTGACGATAGGCGCTATAATTAGTAAAGTTTATTATACAAGGTAAGAAGCGCTAATATTAGTTTCATTTTTCAGATGAGGCGCTGTGCTTCTTTCTAATTTTATCTAAACGGTTGCCAGTCTCCACTGACGTTATGTTCTCCCAAAAATTCCTGGATGCACCTTTGTCGCTAATTCCTGCGATTTGCTTGTAATATTTTAAAATCTTATTGGGAGTATCGGCATCTATATATTCTTTCGGATTATGAGGATGTTTGACGCGTAGAAAGTAATTGTCCGGATCGTTGGGATCCTGTAATACAACCGCTGTTCCTTCAACTTTTTTGCCTTCAGCGCCTAATTTACATTTGAATTCTTTTCCGACCGCAAATTCCTCTTGGTTCGAACAATATTAGTCCTATATAATGATAATTGTAAGGAGATCTACCTTCATATTTGCCGAGGTACGAAAATGTTATGCCATGACAACTGTTATCGCGACGACGTTTCTCGCGTGGACCTCTGACAGCCGGCGGTGAAATTTCATTCTGTTTTCTTTTAGTAGCACCTCTGCTGTTCTTCCGCGGGGTTTCTTCCAAAGGTTCCGGTTCCCAATCCGGATCTTGTTCGGCAGTTTTTACTTCTACAGCGTTATTGGGATATATTTTATCGCGTAATTCATCTGCCATGTCATGCATATTAATGTTATCGTGCTCTAGCGCTGCTATCAATTCATCGACGGTAATGTTTTTGGATTCGAGTTCCTCGATCAGTCTTTCGCACAAGAATATATCTGCTCCAAGACCCATCACCGAATATTCAAAATATTTATTCTTCAAGTCTTCTTCAGTTATTTTAAACTTGTGACTTTTGTCGAAGACGCAGCCGAGTTCCCGCCAAGTGTCTTGTTTGGCAATGTCGTGCGCTAGTTTGGTCTTAAGAGTCTTCGAAAGACCTTTTAAATATTCAACATTGCCTATCAAAAGAAATAACTGCTCAATTATTGAGGAAAAGGGGGGGGGGGTATGAGTAGATTGATCGATTAAAAATAATTTTTCAGTTTTTCTCGCCATTATTTAATTGTATGGTATTAATTCGTTTTTCATTATTTTTTTGGCATTAATTTTAATTTTTGTT
>Ga0209960_1004481_pt1 | contig 10678 bp, 11 predicted proteins | sample ThiBiot_500_plan_2_FD_183947 | JGI IMG/M metagenome (GOLD analysis project Ga0209960, IMG submission 183947) | Wastewater bioreactor microbial communities from Cape Town, South Africa - Thiocy_expt_500_plan (SPAdes) | ecosystem: Engineered > Bioreactor > Thiocyanate-remediating >... | reverse complement strand
TTTTTTTAATTTTTTTTTTTTTTTTTTCCCTTTTTCCTTTTTCCTTTTTCATTGAATGAGTTTCATTTCAATTTAGGGCTTTATCAAATATTCATATGGAATTTATTCCAACTGTACTTTTTGGCCTAGATTTTCTTGAATACTTGTATCTTTATTATTTATTGATTATTTATTTCCTATGTCAATTTATCAAATCGTCTCACTTTTAATTTTAGGGATTTTTCAAAGAACAATGTCAGTTCTATTTCAAGTCTGATTTCAAGTTCAAAAAGCCTCAGACATTTGTAAGAATTTTTCTCATTTAAATTTAGTGAGCTGAATTTTTCTCTTCCTAGGGATTTATCTAGTAACCTAATCACCTCATTCCCAGCTGAAATTCCTTCCATGGTGCTCCTTGAATATTTGTTAGGCTTTTTTTCTCCACTTTTTTGATTATTTCTGTTTCCTTCATTCCTTTTTATTTTATTTAGGGATTTATCAAAGAACAATATCCCTGAAGTAATAGAAGATGTTGAAAATCTCATTTATCTCCAATACTTGTTTTTTTTTTTTTTTTTTTTTTTTTTTAAAAAAAAAATAAAAAAAAAAAAAAAAAAAAAAAAAAGAAAATCTTAAAATCATAAATAAATTGAAAAATAAATAATAAAAAACAAAATAAATAAATCAATAAATAAAATTAACTTGCCAGATAATAGGATTTTCTAGGAATGAAAGTGATGAAAGCAAATGGCAGATGACTTGAGGAAGAAAAGCAGGATGAAACATTTCACAAGGATTTTCAATTTCTAACCTTCTTCCAAAGAAAAATTGAGCTTCTTTTTTCCAAACAGGAATAATTTGTTCAAGTAAAATATTTGGCATCATACAAGGGATTAAATAATATTTTTCAACAGAGGTTTGAAGTGGAAAACTAAGCTCTAATGAACAAAGAATTTCTGGGAAGTATTCAATCCATTTTTCTTCCATCTTTGCTACTTTAAGAATATCTACATTTTCGTATTTCATTCATTTGAAAACAAAAACAAAAACATCAAATAAAATCAAATAACATAAAATAAATAAAAACCTTTTAATTCAGAATCTGTGTAAATGTATGTCGTTGAAGTAGGACTTATGAGTAGATTTAAAATTTCTTTTCCAAATTTTTGTAAATCAACACAAATAAAATCTTTAGGTGGAATTGAGTTAGTCCTGACTGAAAGTAGATCATGGCTTTTGATTAATGTATCAATCCATGTTGAAGCAACAGCTGAATCAACAAATAATCCTTTTTCAATGTATTGCTCTAATTCAGTTCTTTCATAAAATAAATCTTCTGCTTTTTTGATTATTTTTTGAGGAGCATCAACATCTGGAATTGAAACTTTTACTTCTTTCATTATTTTAATTGCGGATTCTTCGAGTTGCGCAACAAATTTGAGCATTCCATCTGTCCAAGTCTTTGTACAATCCATCCAAACCCAATAATTAATATTAATCTTTTCACTAAATGTCGTTTTTAAGTTAATAATGAATTCTTCCATTTCTTGCTCTTTTTCTCTATCTCCAAACCTGTCTCTTCTACTGAAAACTATAAAAGCCTCTGGGATATTCTCTTTTGATTTCACATTTAATAATCTTAACCAATACCAAACTTGTTCTTTGTAACCCTCTTCTTCTGGGTTTGAGACAATTACAAAAATTGCTCTTGATGCTCTTGTAAAGATATGAGTACTATGATGGTAATGACGCTGTCCTCCAAAATCCACAAGTTGAATATTCGTCTTTCCTAGTTGAACTCTTCTATCAATTTCAACACATTCTGTTGCTTCATTTTTCTTCAATGTCATTGACTCAATGTTATAGAGCATAGCACTCCATGTATTCCTATTCTTTAATGTTGTCCTTAGAGTTGTTTTTCCAACTTCTCCAAATCCTAATAAATAAACTGAGACAACATTGAAATCATAAGTATATCTTCGCTTCAAAACACTTATTAAATTGGATAAATTATAAGATGAAATTTTGTTGTTAGAAAGGTCAATTGAACTTAATGAACAATTGAATGTTAGAGCCTTTTGGATTGATGCTGCTCCTGAATCTCCAATTAAATTATCTTTTTTTTTGAGAAATTTTTTTGTAATTATAAAAAATAAATAAAGAAAAGAAAAGAAAGAAACATGTTAGCTTAATATCTTGGATAGTTTGATTATTTTGTATAAATTCTGCAACTTCACGAGCTCCTTTATCATCAATTCGATTTCCTATCATTGTTTTTTTTTTTAAAAAAAAAAGAATTATTTTTGAAAAAAAAGAATTTACCAGAAAGGTTTAATGAAACAAGCTTAATAAATTTATTTAGCCATTTCAATGACTTTTCAAGTTGACAAAATGATAGATCTAAAATTTTCACTTCAGAGACATGAAAAAGATGTATGGGTGAAAATAAAATCCTTTGACGAGGGAGATTAAAGCCAAGAGCACTTTGAAGAAGTCCAATACAATCATCTAGATCATTTCAAGAAAGGTTAGAACGAAATGGTATGGAATTAAAAGAAGAAAAGAAGTAACCAAAAGTATGTTTATTTTTTGTGCAAACTGAGGAAATTTGATCGGGAACCACTAAATCTGTTTTAATTGTTTAAAAAAACATAAAGAAAAAAATAAAAAATAAAAAAGAGAGAGAAAGAAAAAAAAATTTTCAACCAATTGATGAATAACCTAAATTTGCAATTGAATTGATAGAGTGAGTATGGGTGATAATGATAAAGGTAATGAAAAATACTTTTTAAACTGATGTGTTCAAGTGAATCATTTTTCTCAAAATCAGTCGATAAAGCTGTATCCAAATCGCTCATTGAGTTATCTGATTAAAAAAAAAAAAACTGAATTGAAGGATGAAAAGAGAAAGAAGAAGAAGAAGAAAAAATACAATCCAAAATTAATTCTCGAAGGTAAACAAGATCATTTAAAGATATAGGTAGGGAAGTTAGAAGGTTACAATTTAGATTCAAAGATATAAGGGAAGTAAATTTTTCTTTTGGTTCAGTAATTTTTTTTGAAAAAAAAAGGAAGAAAAGAACTTAGAAATTGTTGTTAAAATAAAAATGAATAAAAAAAAAAAGATACTAATGTTTGGAGATAAAGAAGGTATTTTACAAAACGAGAGATTTAGGAATTTGATTTCAGAAATATTGGAAATTACAAGAGGAAAAAAAGTGATTCTTTTATCTTTAGTATTTTCGATTTTGAGCTCATAAAAAATATCTGCTTTTCTTGATTCTATTTGATTAATTCGAATTATTATTCAAATAATTATTCAAATAAAAAATTAAGTATCATAATTTAAAAAAATGATTTAAAATTCTCACCATAGTTTTCTTGATTCCTCTTGAGGCTTCCAAAAAGTCCAGAAACATAAAATGTGTTATCTTTAGAATTTGATAATTTTAATGATAATTTTAATTTAATTAAATTAAATGAAATAATTGAATATGACTTTCAAGATTAAGCTTTTGAAGTCCCCAATTACTTTCAAGTAATGCAGATATGACTAGGGCTCCATTATTCTTTATTTTATTTCCTAATTGTGCATAAAATAGTTTTTAAAATTCAAAAAAAAAAAAAAATGAAAGAAAGAATATGTATATCAAAAAGTTATTTACCATCTAAATGAAGAATTTGAAGAGAAAAATTTTTTTCAAGTGATCTAGCAATTGAAATCCCTCCTTGATCTTCAATTCTACAATCTTTATCAATTGTTTTATTTACTTTTCAAAAAAAAAAAAGGAATAGGTAAGTTGAAACCAACTTGAAAGTGAAAGTTCTATTAAGCTTGTGTTTGATTCAAGCATTGTTGCAATTTTAAAAGCTCCTTCATTTCCAAAATTATTTTCTTTTTTTTGTTTTGACAATGTGAATCCAAAGTTTATTTTTATTTTATTTGAAATTTACCTTGTAAATTCAACATTTGTAAGGCTGAATGATTCTCAATTGCTTTACAAAGATTTTGTACATCATCTCTTGTCAGTTTATTTCCTGAATAAAGTTTTTGATTTTTCTTTTTCAATTTTTTTTTTGTTTTTTCTTTTAAAAAAAAACCTTTTAATCCAAGGACCTGAAGAGAAGATAATTGGCCAAGTGTTTCAGATAAAAGTAAAATACTTTCAGATCCAATTATATTTTCTATTATTTTAATTTTTAAATTAATTTTTAAATTTTTTAATTTTCAAATGATTTCAATTAATACGATTTAAGATAAGACTTCTCAAATCCCGAAATTGATGAATTTTTTTCATGATTTTTAATCCTCCAGCGTTTCGAATTTTATTATCTATTTTGAATTTCGAAAGATTATAAGTAATTTTCCTTTCAAAAATAATAATAAAAAAAATAAAAATAACTTCCAAAATCTAATTTTTGAAGCTCAGTATTATCCTCTAAAATATCCATCAATGTGGAGACCCCAACATCTGTAATGTGATTATCAAATAATATCAAGTCAACCAATGACTTTGCATTTTTAATTTCTTCTGCAAATCTTTCAATCCCTTTATCTCCAATAGGATTCTCTAATTATAAAAACTACAATTAATATTGAAATCAATACTATGATTTCAAACCAAAACATCAAGAAAAAAAGAAAAGAAACAGAGAAATCATTCAATCAAATCAGAAATAGGCAAACCTCAATTAATTTAATCAAACCATCAATTATTAAAAAACCAAAAATTCAATAAATAAAAGATTAATAAAATAGAAGAAAGAAAGAAGAATCATTAATGAAATCAAAAGAATAGAAGTAAGAAGTAAGAATCAAAAAGCAGAAATGGAATAAGAAGAAGAAGAAGAAAGCTTTTAAAGAAAAGAAAGCAAAGCAATTACGGCTGCCTCCTATGCGCATGCGGGTTTGGAGTTGCCCGTTCACCACCTCCTCCCTGCGATTCATTTGCGACATGTTTTTTTAATTCATCAATCAATCAATCTCTTGATATTAGTTTCATACTCGCAATCACTCATAACATGAGATATGAAGAAACTAATCAATAACAAAATTCCCTAATAAAAAGTAATAATAAAATAAAATAAAATAAAATAAAACAGATTGAAAAAAACAAAAGTCTCTCACAGTAAATGATTTTTCATTCATGAACAGTTTGTGATTTCATGAAAGATTTCATTAAAATCTCTCTTTTTTTTAATAATATTTCCAGTTATTAGTCAGAATTTTTCTAAACCTGCTTGGGTGATGTCACTGTTCTGAGAAGCAAGAAGCATGGCGGGAAAAAAAAAAAGAAAAAAAAAAAAAAAATGGGGAAAAAAAAAAAAAAAAAAAAAAAAAAAAAACTTTCCTTTTTTTTTTTTTTCATCACTCGACAAAGAAAAACTTTTCAAAGAAACTTTAAAACTCAAAAAGAAAAACTTTCAAACTCAAAAAAAAAAAACTCCTTTCTTTTATACTCTTTCGTATGAACTTTATCCTCTGAGCGACTATAAGCATAAATTAAATTATTCGAAAAGGTAAATTTATAGTATGATCTAATCCCATGAAACGTTGGAAAAGTATCTATAGCTAATTCATTAATAGGTGCAAGATGACCAAGATGGTTGTGAATATGACAGGCAAGGTCGACCATATCTTTTGGTTTTTTGAGAGGGATTTGATGGATTCTTTGGTATCGATTTAAATATCCTTTAAAGTGGGCAGCCCCATCGCATATACTATGCCCATGATGGGATTCATAAAAATTGTAACTAATATTCACTAAATACTTCTGTTGTAGGGCACAAAAAAAGGAAATACAAGAAGTGACCTTAAAATGCTTGGGTCCTCCATCAGAATAAATGTAAATATTTTTGATTCCTTTAAAAAAATCACTCTCAAACATTTTCTTCCAGACACTAATGACAAACCATACATCATTCTTAGTTGAAGATTCTTGTCCCATAAAGTGATGATAGTATCTTTTCAGTTCCTTTCCTTCTCCACCAAATTCATAGATACATATAATTAAATTCTGAAAAAATGTAGATTGAGCTTGAACTTGAGTAAAGTCTTGGACAATTAGTAGTGAATCTTCAAGATTTCCAATTAAAAGTAAGTCTTTTGTCTTTAAATAGTTTTTTGATTGACTTATCCAAGTTTCTTGATGTTTCTTTCCTTTTTGATATTTTTCTTCTTCTTCTTCAGTTCTGTTCTTTAAAAATTCAACTTCTGAATAACTTTTACATGTATCACAAATAGTTTCATCCTTGGACTTGTGTATTTTCTCACTTGCAAGCAAAGAATATATAAAGTAAGTTTTACTAAGAGGTTTTCTTCGATTTTGGATGGCATCATTAAAATAACTTTCATAGAGTGATTGATCAGGTACTCGCTGAATCCGATAATCTCGACCGCTAGACACTGGAACGTTATCGTCTAAAAATTTCTTCGCGTGAACAACAGATTCTGGATCAATAACAATTCTTGTGTGAGGTTTACTTTTGAGGCTCAAAGCAAAATTACTTTCCATATTTCTTGATCTTTTGATTGTATCTATACTAAAATCGAATAAATTAGAAGCTTCATGATTACTAAGGGGCAAAGAGTGAAGGAAAAAATTAATCATTGGACGCCTTAAAGGACTGGTCAAGGGAAGATTGTGCAGGTATGAAACAGTTGTTTCTTTAAATTTAACTAATCCATCATATTCTTCTTTACTAACAACTACTTTTCCTTCTTCTTCTTCTTCCTTCTTTTTGGATAGATTATTATTGGAATGGATTTTATTAGAATGATTTAATGATTCTAGAACTTGAGCTTGCTATTAAATGGATTTATTTAGTTATTTATGTATTGGAAATGTGAAAGCAATAAAGAAAACAAACCCATTCAGGATCAATCTTTACTTCAAATTTCATTGTTGATTTCTATTAAAAGGCCAGAAAAGTGTTTGGAAAAAAATGTTAGAATTGATATTAGAGAAGTAGAGGATTAAGATAAAAAAAAAACTGACTTGCACTTTCGTGGCCCCAATAAGTGTTCTTGTTAATGATTTCGGGGGGTATACTTTTTTGCTACACCGTTTGCAGAATTTTCTCTTTTGATTGTGTGGTGTTTCAGATTTCAATGATCCTTGATAATTTTCATTAATAGTTCCACACAATTTTGTATTAGCAGAACCACAAATTCTGCACCTTTCTTCTGGCATAAAAAATTTTAACAACAAATAATATTTTAATATTTCAAAAAATGAATCAAAGTTCAAGGTTGAAAAAAAAGAAAAAAAAAGTCAAGTTTCAATTTATTAAACACACAGGTAGAGGGAGTTGCACTACCTCAAACAAAAGTCAGAAATCAAGATTCCGCCCTGTTTTTTGATGACATCACCCGAGCAGGTTTAGAAAAATTCTGCAAAATTTAAATATTTAATATTATTTTTTAAATATTATTTTGAATCACTTTGAAATAGAGAAGGGAGAAATGGAGAGAAACGAAGAGGAAATTTTAGGAGAACAACTTTGGAAAACTTGTGGAGGTGGAAATGTTGAAGAAGTTCAGAAATTACTTCAAAACCCACAGGTTAACATCAATTGGAAAAAAATATTTGGAACACCTTTATCTATTGCTTGTGAAAATGGACATATTGAAATTGTGAAATTATTATTAAATGATAAAAGAATTGATGTTAATAAAGCAAATAATAATGATGCAACACCATTTTATATTGCTTGTCAAAATGTACACATTGAAGTGGTGAAACTATTATTAAATGATCAAAGAATTGATATCAATCAAGCAGAGAAGAGTATTAGTGTAACACCTTTTTGGATTTCTTGTTATAATGGACGTATTCAAATTGTGAAACTATTATTAAATGATGAGAGAATTGATATCAATAAAGCAAATAAGATGACTGAATCACCTTTTTATGTTGCTTGTGAAAATGGACATCTTGAAGTGGTGAAAATATTGTTAAGTGATCAAAGAGTTGATATTAATAAAGCAGATTATGATGATACGAATGAAAGTGATGATGAATATAGAGTTGATGGGAAAACACCTTTTTGGATTTCTTGTAAAAAAGAACATATTGAAATTGTGAAGTTATTATTAAATGATAAAAGAGTTGATGTCAATAAACCACAAAGTCAGGGCACAACACCATTTTCAATTGCTTGTGATTATGAACATATTGAAATTGTGAAGTTACTATTAAATGATGAGAGAGTTGACATCAATAAAGCAAATAAATATGATTGTACACCTTTTTGGATTGCTTGTTGCCGAGGGCATATGGAAATTGTAAAGTTATTATTAAATGACAATAGAGTTGACATCAATAAAGCAAATAAATGTAATGAAACACCTTTTCATATTGCTTGTAGAGAAGGACATATTGAAATTGTGAAGTTACTATTAAATGAGAGGGTTGATGATATCAATCAAGCAGATAATGATGGTATAACTCCTTTTTATGTTGCTTGCGAGTATGGACACATTGAAATTGTGAAATTGTTATTAAATGATCAAAGAATTAATATTAATAAATCAAATATTGGTGGTTGGACACCTTTTTGTGTTGCTTGTCAAGAAGGAAATAGCGAAATAGTGGAATTATTATTAAATGATCAAAGAATTGATGTCAATAAAGCAGAAAATGATGATAAAACACCTTTTTATGTTGTATGCCAAAATGGACATATTGAAATTGTGAAATTATTATTAAACGATCAAAGGACTGATGTAAATAAAGCAAATATTAATGATTGGACACCTTTTTATGTTGCTTTTTATAATTGGTATTTTGAAATTGTGAAGTTATTATTAAATTATAATATAGTTGATATAAATAAACCAGATGATACTGGTAAAATACCTTTATTTATTGCTTGTCAAAATGGACATGTTGAAATTGTGAAATATTTTTTAGCAAATGGAAGAGAATTGAATTTAAATGCAAAGGATAATGATGGAAAAACAGCAATTGATATTGTGAGGGAAAGAGAAAAAATGGAAATCTATCATTGGGGAAATCAAGAAAATTTTGAACAAAGGAAAAGAAATTGTAGAATGATTATTGAATTATTGGAATCATTTGAAAGAAATCCAAATGAAACAAGAACAAAATTGAGAATGCAACTTGGATTTGCTGGTAAATCATTTAAAATTATTTCTCTTTACACTAATCGATTCTAATTATTTATTTATTTATTTATTTATTTATTTATTTATTTATTTATTTATTGATTTATTTAAAAATAATAATAATAAAATAAAAGAATGTGAAGCTGCTCGTATCTATGCAATTGTGATTCTTCTTTCTGATCATTACTTAAGTTTTAAACACAGTTAAACAATTTTTTTTTTCAAATAAATAAATCTTTTTCCATTCTCAATTAATTGTTATCCTTAATAATAACAGCAATCAAGTCTTTGTTTGATCTTTATTTATCTTTTTCGTTTCATTTTTGAATTGAAATCTTAAGATTGTTGAACTGCTCCCAATGAAAAAAATCAAATCAAACAGTAATTCAATAACGCACTCAGAGTACGAATCATGATAGAAAATATTTTGAAATGAATCTCAAGGCGATCTGTTGAACGTAATTTTTCTTTTGTAGTTCTATCACTTCATGATTCACGTATAATTCAACTCTCTTTTATTTTATGAAGTTCTTGTTTAGAATTAATTAGAATGGACCTGAGGATTGAGATGTTGACTTTTTGTTGGTGTTAAACTTAATTCGATTGGAGTTGCACTTGTGCTTTTTGTGCTTTTGAATGGCCTTGTTTCTTCTAATCTTCCTCTTACTCCTTTCTTCAACATATTCAGCTCCAGTTTATACTCCTACAACTGCAACATCTGAAGATACAACTCCTAAATATGTTAGTTATGGTTATGATCCAGCCCAAAGCATCCATACATTTTCAGGGCTAAATACTGTTCTTTCTCCTTGTGCTGTTGTTACTTTGCAGATTTGGTTGGCTCATAGTTACAACTCAGATTGTATTATTAGATTATATGCTCCAGATAATACTTATGTAACTCTTAGTAATAGAAGAGGAGGATCAAAAGCAAATGTTTTTGATGGGACATTGTTTACTGATGCAGCTCAGACTATCGTTGCTAATTATGCTTTCCTTTCAGATGGTGCTGTAACACCTTTAAGATCAGAGAATCAATTTGCAACTTTGAGAGGAAAAAATCCAAATGGACAATGGAAAGTTTGGGTTTCTGATGTTGATTTAGGATCAAACGGATATTTAAATAAAGTTATTCTAAAAATTGAAGGTAAATAATTAAATAATAATACAACCTCCAAAAATTTTAATAATCACCCACAAAATAACTCATAGATGTATGTTTGAATGGGATTTCATGTTCAAGTGATACTTGTGTTCCAATTGCTACAACAGAACTTCAATATACTGATATTGATTCAAAGACACTCAGTTATGATGGTTATTCACCAGTTTCAAGTTCCGTTTTGATCACTGGAATCAATTATCCTCTCTCATCTTATGCTCTAATTACTGTCCAAATGTGGTTTACTCATACATATAATGGAGATTGTGAGATTCGATTGTATTATTCTACAAATGATTATCTAGTTATTAGTAACAGAAGAGGTTCATCTTATGATAATATCTTTGATGGAACTCTTTTTACAGATTCAGCTTCAAAATCACCAGCAAGTTATACATTTTCAAAGA
>Ga0209960_1004479_pt1 | contig 10689 bp, 17 predicted proteins | sample ThiBiot_500_plan_2_FD_183947 | JGI IMG/M metagenome (GOLD analysis project Ga0209960, IMG submission 183947) | Wastewater bioreactor microbial communities from Cape Town, South Africa - Thiocy_expt_500_plan (SPAdes) | ecosystem: Engineered > Bioreactor > Thiocyanate-remediating >... | reverse complement strand
AATTATTACACCGTCTTTTGATAACCACAACACCTGCCATAAACTTGAGCACAAGTTGTTTGTCATTGAAGGGTAAGAAATTAACTGAGGTTGATGGCAAGGAATTAACTGGTGGATCTTTTCCAACGAGTTTTCGTGAATTTAGACAATAATTTGGTTACGTAAACTAATAATATAAATATGCTTTATAAGCCCAAATATTGAATTTGTTATTTACAGCAAAGAAATTGCACAAATGTTCCAATCCCGGATCGTAATTGCCGTTGTTATATTTGCTGCTCTTTGGCATATCAGCGAGGCTGCATGTACAAGCAAATTATATTGCGGAGGAAGACTTTTGGACACAATTCAATCGGCACATCTGTATTTTGATTCAAAAACTTTCGTTGACATGCCTGCACGAAGACATCCGCAAGAAGTTGAGAAGGCATTTAATCAATTGTTCCCTTACAACAACGCCACAGCAGAACAATTGAAGAATTTCGTGGACTCTAATTTTGATCCAGCAGGTAGCGATGTAAGTTTCTTTTACGTCATATTAATCGTTGAAGACTGATTCATATTATGCTAGGTTATTACTGTTGAGCCTACTGACTGGAATGAAACTCCCGACTTTATCAACGGCCTGTCAGATCCGAACCTCAAGGATTTTGGGTTGGCAGTTCACGCAAAATGGAAGGATTTACTTCGTACCTTCAATTATTCGCTAAAATGCGATTCGTGCTACTCATCAATTAAAGTTCCCAATCCCTTTGTAGTTGCTGGTACGTCGCGCAATTTTAACGAAGATTTTGCGGTTTAATTTTGTTCGATCAGGCGGTCGATTTCGCGAATATTATTACTGGGATAGCTTTTGGATCATCGGTAAGATTTTTAGTGACTATTAGTGAAAACTATTTTATTGACCAGTAATCAGAGGGTCTGTTAGTCTCCGAAATGTACGAGACGGCAAAAGGCATGATCGAAAACTTTTTGCACTTGGTTGATGTGCTAGGATTTGTGCCGAACGGGGGAAGAGTCTATTACGAGAACAGAAGTCAACCACCTCTCTTGACGCAGATGGTCTGGCGATACTTCCAAGAGACACAAGACTTTGAAATGTTGAACAAAGCTCTACCGCTTCTTGATGTTGAATATAACTTCTGGATGACTGATCGTGTCGTTAAAATCAACGGGTACTCGTTAAATATCTTCAATGCTACGAACGATGCTCCCAGACCTGGTAAGTTACGCACAACTTTTAACAATTATTGTTGACTTCAAAACTGTCACAGAGTCGTATGCTGAGGATCTCCAAACTGCCCAAGGATTGAGCCCTCAAGATCAAAGAGCACTCTATGCAAACATAGCTACTGGTGCTGAGACTGGTTGGGATTTTAGCTCGCGGTGGTTTGCAGATGGTCGATCGTTAAACAAGATTGTGGCGAGAAACATCGTGCCCGTTGACTTAAACAATATTATGTATGCGAATGAAATTAGATTGGCCGATATGTATTCGCTTGTGGGCAATAGTGAACGAGCTACGTTCTACTCTCAAGCGGCATTTAACAGAAGCATTGGTATGATGCTGGTGCTTTGGAATAACAAGAATGGTCAATGGTAAGCTGAATGCAGTTAAGTAGACAAAACTCAATGCTTGTAACCTAGGAATGACTACAATTACGTGACGAAGAAACACACCGCGCAGTTCTATCCGTCGAACATTATGCCGTTGTGGTCCAAAAGTTATCAAGGGCTCATTAGTGATGCGCAGTTGAAAGGATTCATCGATCAAATTATAGGCATCTTCTCGTTCCCTGGAGGCATCCCCACGTCATTATTGAAGACGGGACAGCAATGGGACTTCCCTAACGCTTGGGTAGGACTCTAAGACAACGTTTTGAAATTTACTAACTTTCATATTAGCCTCCATTGCAATACTTTGTTGTTGAAGCGTTTGATAACATGGGAAACCAGACAAATGGTCCTGAAATTGCTTTTAAACTTGCCGAACGCTGGATAACATCAAATTATTGTGGCTGGAACGAAACGATGCCTTCTTATGGTGGTCTGATGTTTGAAAAGTACAATGCTGAGACGTGAGTAAATGTGATCATGTTATTGGCTGTGCTAATAATATACGTAAAGTGTCGGTATTCCTGGTCACGGCGGCGAGTACCCAGTTCAAGCCGGATTTGGTTGGACCAACGGTGTAGTGTTACATTTTCTAAAGAAGTACGGTTCCAAACTGAAATTGGGCTCGTGTGCTTCGACACCACACGAACAACAGATGGAGTGGTTGTGGTCGCCAATGTTGTAAATAAATCTGTTGTGAACTCACTTGATCGAGTATTACATGAAAGCAGTCGACTTTTCGTGATAGACTGCTGTTCGTTTTTTGTTTGGGATTTTTTTTTTTTTAATTGATCCCGGATCAACAACATGGCAGACGATAACGTCACTCCGGCAACAAAAGAGTTTTGGGAAGATTTTTATGACGAAGGAATAGGAAAAAATTTGTATGAGTGGTATGCGGACTTTGATCAAGTCAGCCATTTCATAAAACAAAACCTGAAAGTAGACGATAAAATTCTCCATGTTGGCTGCGGGAATTCGTTGTTGGCAGAGAGGGTATTATCAGACTGTGCTTATCCTGATAATTTAAATATTATTAACGTCGATATTTGCGAAAATGTCATTGGGCGAATGAACACGAGGCTTGAGGACACGTTAAAAGAGATGGAGGAACTGCGAAAGCACTCGGACAAAAAGTAAGTCCTTCTCAGGGTTATGTCAATTAAAGATGCAATATTGGATCTGAATTCAGATCACGATCTAAATAATCTATAAATCTATTCAGATCTAAGTCAGGGCCAATCAAAAGAAATTTTAAAGAGCGAATTTTCACTCGCGATCAAATATCGTATCACGTCATGGATGTGTGCCACATGACGGAGTTTGATGACAATACATTCGACGTCGTGCTTGATAAAGGCATGCTCGATGCGTTATTATCTCACGGGCGTAACGAGACTGGTGATGACGAGTTTGTTATCGCGTTGCAACGAGAAATCTTTCGCGTTCTCAAGCCCGGAGGCAAGTGGTTGATAGTCTCGGGCAATGATCAATTTATCACCTGGCCGTACATCTGTGGCGATGAAAATGTGACTTGGGACGCTAATTATACTTCCCTTAGACTAGAAAATAAGACTAGGCAACAGCAACAGCAGTACCACACTTATTTCTTGTATAATTTAGTTGCCGAGAAAGAGGATCCGGTACAATAAACTGACCTGTGTACATAATCTACAAAAATTCGCTTTATTTATCAACATTTAATTGCCCAAGATATTTTTATGCAGTACAATCAAATAGAATAGGCAAATAAATGTCTGGAAGATGATCATGCCTAGCAGAGTGCCAAACAAGCCCAATGAGAACTGTTTCCAGAACGGAAGCAACCATTTAGGCAATGCATCCACAAAACTGCCCGGTTTTCCGTGCAATTCGACGTAGTTCTTTTGCGCTTTCCAATAGCACAAGAAAGGAATCAAAAAGTTTTCAATGCCGCTGAAGATCAACGAGGTCCAGTTCAAGAATGCAGCGAAGAATTGAGCGTGCATGAACACGAAGCCTACAAGCCACGGCGCTATAATGCCCCAGAAAATGGCTTGTTTCTTGCCGCACAAGCCACCGATAAATAAATTGTATTTGACTGAGATACTGTACACGGGAATGCCTTATAAGGGTAATTCAGTAAAAGTCACAAATAACCGCTGCAACGTTAACGTACTTGTAGCTACAATGGAGAAGCTGAATATATAGACAGCGATGCGAGTGATCAATTTTGTTGACTTTGACGTCATGTCGTCCATTACGTCATCGCTATTCAAGTCAGGATAGGCCATTGCGCCTAACAGCCCAATTAGAATGTAGCCAACAAAAGCTAACAAGCCTGAGAGCCACACTACGCTATTGACTGATACTTGTGGTTTCTTCGCATTGATCCACGAAGGTATCTGTTGACAGTAAGTTAAATGCTAGAAAACCGAATTGCACATCTTACAAGCATTGGATAAGCGTAGGATAATATAAATATAGATATGACTTGTGAGAACGTGTGCGTGCCAAGTATTTGTACAGTCTCTGGATTGAGGCCGATGTCGACAAAGTGCCAGCAGAACTCGGCCAACAAAAATATCATTAAAAAGAATGCGCCGTATTGGATGTAAATATTTGCATTCAAATCGAGGAAACCTAGCGGCAAAAAGATACACTAAAAACGGTCAATACTGGCAGAATATTATGGGAAGGACGTCACGCACCAAAATCAATAAGTAACCCAGTGAAATTGACAGGCCAAATTCATTGCCGTAGATCTTGTCCAACGTGTCGTACGTGACAGTAATGAATTCAACGTGCGGATACAATGTAATAGCGTATGTGCGACCGAAAGCAATGGTCAACAACGAGTCCACGGGCTAGCACGATTAATAACAGAAGTTTAAGCGTGAGTCATAAAAGAACTAGTACTTACTTGCGCTGTAATAATAATACTAGCAATATTAAGGGACTGCATTGAAATGTTGAAAAACAATTGCTGCACGTAGTAGAATTTCTTTCCGAAGAGAATCAGCGCCAGGTTGGAAAATTCAAGACGACGCTGGAAGTTCTCGTTGCCGGGGATAAGAGCCATGGCTTCAGTAATCATCGTCGATGCCAAGCTGGATACGGCAGTAAAAAACAGAAGAAATAGTACCATCATAATTGGGCCAACTGAAAATTTATTTTATTATTAGTTGAGCCCAATACCAATTAAAACTAATCAACCGCAAGTCATCGATTTTTAAGTATCTTCTTGGAAGTATAGATAAAATAATGCGATAAAATAAAAATTAATGTTAGAAATGTATTTGTAAGTTTCAAGAGTATTTAGATGGTTGGTAAGTAGTGTAGTAATGGTGTAATGTAAAAATAAAGAATGAACGTAATCAATTTAACTATATAATCAATAAAAATCTTTAGAATCACACAATGAAATCTGGATCTGGGTGACATAATTTTGTTTGCTGCAACAAACCATTAAGAAATATGTTCTAATTGTTACATCACACAATCATGAAAATGCGTTTCAAGGAGGTTGTAAACAAGAGAATTTGTTGGATCTTACCTTGCTGAAATAACAACGGCAACGCCAAAATACCAATGCCATATATTTGATTAACTACATATACAAGTGAACCTAGATAGCCAATTGTTTGTTCGTCACCCGTTTTTTCCGTAGGTTCCTAGGGTAATTTAGCGTTAGATTGCGCAACCCGGGTGGCTCAGCAGAATTCCTACGATCCTCAGAGTAAAACTAATTACCTTAATTAAATGATCCGCTCCAGTGAGGCTTTCATCGAGCAAAGGAGTTGTTTCTGCCGGATCGACTGCTTGGATGTGTTTCTGTGCCATAACAACAATATTCTACAATTCTAATATATATTACTTATCATATAAACATGTCCTGACTTGTTGTATTCAAGACGGCAATCAAAAATTGATCCCGCAATAAAAAAAAAAAAATGTATTGCAGGTTTGAAAGACCTCGTGCTGTTTAGACACAACATTGTAGGCGTTAAGGACGCTGAAAGAATTGTTCAATCATCCCAAGGTTGGTAGAAAGCAAAACTACCAAGACAAGTTATTTATTTCTTTCGGTACAAACGAGAGTCAACCGCTCATTATTTAACCAACCAGTGGACTTATAGCTCAGAAATGAGCTTCAAAGTATTTCTCTCGTCGAAGAAGCCGTCCAAAACCAACATTAGGATCAAGGATGATTTCATTGCTGCAGTTCGTCTTGGAGAGCTATTAAAAATAGAAAAGATATTTAAAAAACAAGAGTTTATTGAACAAATGAAGGACCCGATTCGAGATGAAGAAGGAAATTCCATGCTGTCGCTAGCGATCAAATCTGATCACAGAGAAGTGTTTGTGCGATTGCTACAAGATTTAAAAATGGACATTAATGTTCCCGATAACAACGGCGCAGCGCCCTTACATTTGGTTTGCGGCAAAGGCTGGATCGAGTGCGTTAATCTGTTGTTAAAATTCGGAGCAAATATGACTGCAGCGGACAACAAAGGAAATTTGGCAATTCATTGGTAAACTCTCAGTTATTTAATAATCGCTAATAATTCTCAAAAGATTCTTTTTTTGCAAATACTCAATCAATACATTTGTCGCACATAAATTAATGTACTCATTTATGATATTATGACACCAAACACTAAGGGATTAATTTGGAAATAGGGCCGCGGAAAATGGGCGTGCGGATGTGATAACTTTGCTTTTGAATAACAATGCCCAAGTTGATTCACCCGGTGGTAAGCTAAATACTTATCCATGTTTTGGTACTTTGCATAGGGGTCAAATGTACTCGACGCATTCCCAATAGCTGTCTAAAATCGAACCGTTATTTAATCGGCTACAATTCTGAATTGTTGTTAGAGAAAAAGATTACGCCGTTGTGGAAGGCGGTGCACAGCAATCAATACGACTGCGCGGTATTGCTGCTGGACAAGAAAGCAGATGTGAATGCCGCCAACAGTGAGGGTGTAACGCCGTTGTTGGCCACTCTCATGGGCACTGGTGACAAGAAGATAGTTGAAAAACTAATACAGTCTGGTATGTAGTTAAAGCGCCGACACGTCGACTCTAACTCGTCACAGGTGCTGATGCCAAAGTAATTGACTCGATCAGCGGCAAAGGCGCAATGCACTACGCAGCCAAATACAACAAACACGAGTGCATGAATACCATAGTTCAAGCCGTACGTATCGTGAGCGTGCGATTGCTACTTTTATTCTGATATATATGCTTAGGGTGCACGAGTGAGTCAAGTAGACGAGAACGGAATGACACCGCTGCATGATGCTGGGTTGAAGTCGTGCAGACATTGCATCAACTTGCTGCTGTTACTTGGTTGCGATGTAAAAGCACGTGATGCGAATGGGAGCACTCGTAAGCAGCGATTCATTTATGAATATATCAAGCTAAATAACCAATGTTAGCTCTTCACCATCTGGTTACAATCGGAGATCCTACGTCAGCAAACTTGTTATTGAGTTTTGGAGCTGAAATTGATGCTAAAGACAACGAGGGAATGGTATGTCGTGTTACTCGTAGAAAGAATAGTTGACAAATGTTATATATGTTAATAGACTCCACTCGCTATTGCCTTGCGCCACAAGCGCAAAACTATCGCCAAGCTGTTGATTGATAAAGGTGCTTCGACTGAATTCTTGGCGGACGAGTCCAATCAATCGCTGATTTCAGCGAATGTTTTGTTGATGATCACTGCGAAAGACGAAAAAGATTTGAAGTTTTCAAAAGACAAAACTGCTAAAGGGCCCCAAATTAGGTATGACGTCGTTGTTGTATTTCGTGAATATAGTCTAATCATACCAAACCAGAGCTGCCACAGTAGATCAGCTAGTGTACAGATTGACTTACGAATTGCATCCTGATGTGCGGTATCAAAAAATTTTCTTGCTCACATACCGAGCATTTATGACATCCAAGGACTTGCTTAATAGAATTATTGCACGGTTTCACATTGAACCACCAAAAGATAAGCAAAGTGACCCGGAAGCGGTAAAAACGTGGCAAAAGTCAATCAAGCTACCCGTACAGTTGCGAGTGATCAATGTGCTTCGTAGTTGGATAGAAAATCATTTCAGAGATTTCTATCACAATGCAGAACTGTTAGAGCGACTGATAGAGTTCCTGGAGAAAGAAATCTCCGACGATGGCATGAAAAAGCTCGCTGCTCAACTGATTAAACTAGCGCGCACGAGTGAGGAGGATTACAAAACAAAGGAGGCCCAACGTATTGAAATTGAAAGCAAGTTGACGCCGCGTGATCGTGGGCAGTCCAAAGGAATTACCAGCATTGTTGGCGAGCTCAATGTGATGTTGAATATTGAACCCGAACTGTTGGCGCGTCAGATATGCTTAATAGAATTCGATTTGTACAGTGCTCTGGAGCCCAAAGAATTTCTCAATCAAGCGTGGAATAAGGGCACGGTGGAGGTGAAGAATCTCAACGCTCCTAACATCCGTCTGATGATAGCGAACTCTAACATGATTACAATGTGGGTGGCCACGGAGATTTGTTCGTGTAAAGACCTCGCAATGCGTGCTGAAGTAGTCAATCGATTCATTCGTGTTGCTAAGGCTTTGTACGATCTAAACAATTTCAACGGTCTCGTAGAAGTACTAAGTGGTTTTGGCATTGCCTCGGTCAATCGTTTGAATAAGACGTGGGCGGTAAGCACTTGCTCAAAGAATTAGGTCGTGTGTCACTCAATCTAATCAGCTATTTTAGATTGTGAAATTAAGAAAACAACTAGAGTCACTTCGTGAAGTCACGCACCCCGATAAGAACTTTGCCAAGTTGCGTGAACACGTGCACAATTCAAACCCGCCCATCATTCCTTATTTGGGCACGTACTTGTCAGATCTAACATTCATCGACGATGGCAATCCCCATACTGTCGTTGAAGATGGCATTGAGTTGATCAATTTCTTCAAGCAACGATTGTCAGCTGAATTCATATTAGAAATACAACAATACCAACAACAAGGCTACAACATCGAGCGAGATTTGGCCATTTCAAACTACTTGCGTCAGTACCAACCCCTAGGCGAAAAAGAGTTATTCGATTTGTCGCTGGAAATCGAACCGCGCGAAAAATCGTAATATTTTGTAGAAATATTTGTAATTAAATTGTTGTCACCACGTGTGGAAGTCACGTGGTTGCTGGAATTGACTCAAAATTACACCCCAAAGGCCATTTTCGAGTGTTTATGTTCCTCTGTTACGCAAATACTATCCACAATGAGTCTTACGAATTGGAGTGCGGAGCAAGTGATAGATTGGCTTATAGACAACGATGTTGCCGGTGCGCTTGACTATTTTTTCGCAAACCAAATTGACGGTAACAAGTTTTTAAACATCAATGTTGAAGAAGTATTTCCGTTGGAGGAAGATGCGGCTAAAGTTAACGCGCTACTGGCACCCTATCGAAATTCTCGACAACAACGCTTAGAAAAAATAGTCAAAATGGATCACGTGTAAGTAAACATCACCTACATGTTAATTTTCCATATTGAAGAATTTTATGAAGTAAAGAAAAATAGAATTAATTAATTATATGTTCTTAAGACTCTCATCTGTAAGACTACTTCGCTCTCAGAGGTCAATATTTTCGGGAAGTTGTGGTTATTGTAAAATAGGACAGACCACACATTTTGGTAAGCGAAGAATACTAAACAAAATGTCGGAAAAAACTGACCGCCGACACAAATAGGCTGCTATTCACAGCAAATGCGCCCAGTAGATTTTGAAGCCTTGTTAAACAGAGGTATTTACAATCAAACAGCCGTAGTATCTCATTAACACACATGCAGGATGGACCAGATCTGGTTCATTGTTGTATCAAACGATTAACAGCGAGACATGCTGCGCGCATTACTGTATTCGCATTCCAGTACATCAATTTAAGCCATCCCGTGCACAAAACCGGGTGAAGAAGCACGTAGAGGACTTTATTGAACGAGGCAGCGTGACTGACACCCAGCCTATGACAATCGAAAAAATTCCGCTGCCCGTTCAAGAAGAGATTGCGGCAGTCCTTAAATCAATTATTACCGCTGCGGCAGAGAAGTCAGAGTTGAGTGTCAAAGTGTCAGATTTGGACACTGGCATTACAGTGCGATGGAGCGGCAAAGGCAATCGAACACCGCAGCTCATGTCACCAATCGCAATGAAAATTGAGAAATTAACGCGCCTCAACGGTGCTGACCTGTCAAAACAAGAGATTCAGACTCGCGTCAAGGCAATTGCGGAGAAATTAATTACGGGTTGTCAATACGAAGGCACGGGAGTGACATCTGTTACAGTGTTCGAGCCCGGATTTGTGAAATTTCATCTAAATGAAGAGCTCACTGAACAACTCGTTGAGGAACATTTGAAGTTGAGTTCGTCACAAGAAGTAAAAGCCCCTAAGAAGACCAACAATGCCGTACAAACAGCGGACAAATCGCACCGCTTAGAGGTGACCAAGCACAGACCTCACTTGACAGACGAAGTGTTCAACGTGTATCGTGAATTTCAAGTGCACATTCACGGAGACCAGTACGAGGAGGTCACGGAGAAGGGACTGACCGAATTCTTAATTGACACGCCGCTAACAGTACGTATATATCATATTATATATATATATATATCTTACAAGCTGCAGTACGAGACGAGTGAACTGGGCGTGGAGTGCGGCTCCTTTCACATGCATTACCGACTCGATGGCGAATTGATCGCCGTCGCTGTTCGTAAGTCCCTCGCCCAATTCATTGCAATTCATTCACGTACTAACTTGTGCGGGATTGCAGTGGACATTCTACCGCACAGCGTCAATTCGGTCTATTTCTTCTGGAACCCCAAGTATCGTGCTCATGCGTTTGGAATTTATTCTGCACTCCAAGAAATCGAGTTCTGCAAGAGTATGCCCGGTATTGAATATTATTATCTAGGTAAAATGCACTAGCATGTGATTTATTGATAATAACAATAATTTATTTTTTTAGGCTGGTACATTCACACTTGCTCGAAAATGAATTACAAACGAAAATTCAAGCCCTGTTACATTCTGTGCCCAGGTATAT
>Ga0209960_1004478_pt1 | contig 10689 bp, 10 predicted proteins | sample ThiBiot_500_plan_2_FD_183947 | JGI IMG/M metagenome (GOLD analysis project Ga0209960, IMG submission 183947) | Wastewater bioreactor microbial communities from Cape Town, South Africa - Thiocy_expt_500_plan (SPAdes) | ecosystem: Engineered > Bioreactor > Thiocyanate-remediating >... | reverse complement strand
TGAATTTTAAGCCAAGCAAAAAATGGCAGTTTACACTTGATAATTTTGCTTATCAAAACAGAGAGAGAGAATATTATTCCATAGCTTCGGGATATATTTTAGAAGCTTTTGATGAGGATGGAAATCCTGTTGCTGGCTATGACGCTGGCGGACAGATCGATCACGCCAGAAATGACTTATTAGTTAGAGTGGTTGGATCCCAGTTCAGAACTAAGTTTTCTCCGGACATCAATACGGATATCGAAGTTGGGGCAAAATTCGAGAGAGAAATGATAAAGGATTTTACTAATGAATGGCAATTTGTAGATTCTATTGGTTACAGTAATCCAAGAGATTTTGTTCTTCCAGGACAATTGGATATATCTGATCTTAATCTTAACTACCATATTGCCGGGCAAAATAACATCACACCAACAAGGATTTCAGCTTATGCTCAGTTTTCGAAAAAATTCTATTGGGGAAATAACAGAGTTTTTGTAAACGGAGGTGCGAGAATCCAGAACTGGAGCTTTAACAAAGAAACATTATTCAGTCCGAGAGCGCAGATTGCGGTCAAGCCAAACTGGGATATGGATATGTTGTTCAAGCTTGCGGGCGGAGTTTATTATCAGGCGCCATTTTATAAAGAAATTAAAGATCTGATGGGTGCTTTTAATTCAGATATTACAGCTCAGAAATCTTATCAGGTTATTTTATCCAATGATTACGAATTCCAAATTAAGGATAGGAAATTTAAGCTGACTTCAGAAGCATATTACAAAAAGATGGAAAATCTAATTCCGTATTATTTAGATAACGTGAGAGTTAGGTATTCTGGAAAAAATAATTCCGAAGGTTATGCTTATGGAGTTGATGCAAGATTATTCGGGCAATTTGTTCCGGGTATTGATTCCTGGGTTTCTGCGAGTTATGCAAGAGTTTATGAGAATATCGAAGGGATGGGATATATTCCAAGACCAACTGACCAACGTTTCAAATTCTCTATGTTCTACCAGGATTATATGCCGAAGTTCCCAAGTATGAGGGTTAACCTGACTTTGACCTATGCAAGCGGGTTGCCGTCAGGAACACCTGTTTTATTTGATTCTAATGGTTTGCCGGATTATCTGGCGGCTTATCGTTATCAGAAAACGTTGCCGGCTTATAAGAGAGTGGATATCGGTTTGACAAAAGTTTTCATTGATCAAAAAGATAATAAAGCCAGCGGAACTTTCTGGAGAAATTTTAAAGAGCTAACTTTAGGCGTTCAGATTTTCAACGCATTTAATATCAATAACACGATTGCCAATCAATGGATCAGTGATGTTAATTCTTCTCCGCACGTCTATTATCCGGTTCCGGTAAGATTGACAGGGAGATTCTTTAACGTGTCAGTGAATTTCAAACTGTAATTATCAAAATCAAATCCTATGAAAAGATCAGAAAACCTTTCAGAATTAAGCAATGAGCAAGTGTTGAAGAATCTGAAGATCGCAAGAACAGTTTTGATATCTTTTTCTGTCATCTTTTTCATCATGATTATAACCTGCGCTTATATCAGCATTACTCAGGGTTTTGGAGTGTTTACATTTTTACCGTTGGCATTTTTACCGGTTTTGATTGCCAATATTATGAGCCATGGAAAAGTAAAAGAAGAAGCTAAATCAAGAAATCTGATAAAGTAATTCTTCTTAATAATAAATAAAAGCTTCCAATTTTTGGAAGCTTTTTATTTTTAAAAATAAGATCTGATGAATCTCAGTTTGTGTGTGTGTCTGTTTTGGTCTTTGTTGAAAATGCCTGATGAATCCAAGCTGTCAATTCTTACCTTTCCGTGCGCGTGGATGATTTTCTGGTCTGCTAGGATAAAACCAACGTGAACAATCCTTCCTTCCGAATTTTCAAAAAATGCCAAATCGCCAGGCTTTGCTTCTTCTATGAAAGTCAAAACATCTCCTAGCTCGGCCTGCTGATAAGTATCTCTCGGGATTTTGATACCGTGGATTTTGTAAACAATTTGCGTAAAACCACTGCAATCGATTCCGAAAAAGCTTTTGCCGCCCCAGAGATAGGGAACATTCAGGAATTCCTTGGCGCAGTTGACAATGCTTTCGCTGAGATCGTGGCCACGTGTTGGCGAAGTGGTTTCAAAATTGACTTCAGAACCCATTGATAAAAGCACTTTTCCACTTTCTGTCATTGTAGATTGGAAAGATTCTTTCACAAGGTTTGTTTTTCTTGATGCTAAAAATTCGTCAGAAACCGGTGAAATTTGTTTTGTGTCCATCCACGCTTCATAATTGTCGTAATGGGTTTTGATTTTGGTCCAGTTGTCTTTTACTTCCAAAATATCAGCAGATTCACCATAAAGAAGTTGTGATACAATTTCGCTTTTGTCGGAACTGTCTGCTCTCAGCGGAGCGATGGAAACATTGCAAATGCCTTTATTCATTTCAATCAATTATGAATTTAAAAATACGAATTATTTCTTTCTTATCAAGTGTAATCCGTCCCGCAAAGGTAAGATTAGATTTTCGAAATCAGGATCTTCGGTAATGATTTTATTCACGAGTTTGATTTGTTCGGTTTGCTTGTCTTTCGGATTATTTTCGAGCACTTTTCCGTACCAAAGAACATTATCAATAAGAATGATACTTCCGGAACGGAGATTAGGTTTGATGAGCATTAAATATTCCAAATAGCTTTCCTTGTCTGCATCAATGAAAATCAAATCCCAAACTTTATCCAGTTTTTTGATTTCTTCTTTCGCATCACCGATGATGAATTCGATTTGGTTTTTATAATCACTTTCTGCAAAATATTTTTGAGGAATGTAAGCCAGATCTTCATTTTTATCAATCGTGTAGATTTTCCCGTCTTTTGGTAATCCTTCTGCAATACTCAGAGCTGCATAGCCGGTAAATGTTCCGATTTCCAAAACATATTTTGGCTGGACAATATGTGACAAAATGCTTAACAAACGGCCTTGCAGATAACCGGAGATCATATGTGGCTGAGTGGTTTTCTGATAAGTTTCCTTTCTTAATTTTTTTAAAATGACAGGCTCTTCGGAAGCGTTGTCTTCCAGATATCGATCCATCTCTTTGTCCAATTCTTCAAAATAACTCATTGATCAAGGATTAAGGTTCAAATTTAGTAAACAAAAAAACCTTGCCAAAATCTGACAAGGTTTATTTTATATTTCTAAGAATTGTATTATTTCTTAACTGGAGCAATGTCCATGAGCTTCATGAACTCATCCAGTTTCGGCATAATGATAATCTCTGTTCTTCGGTTTTCAGATCTTCCGGAAACTGATGCGTTAGTTGTCTTAGGATTATATTCTGATCTACCTCCTGCAGTTATTCTGTTAGGATTCACACCAAACTGATTTTGTAGAACTTTTGCAACGGCAGTCGCTCTAAGAGCAGAAAGATCCCAGTTGTCTCTTGGCGCATTAGCACTGTTCAATGGCGTATTATCCGTGTTACCTTCGATCAAAACACTGTAAGTATCGTAATCGTTGATAACTTTAGCCACTTTAGCAAGAACATCCGCAGCGGCTGGCTGAATATCATATTTTCCAACCTGATAAAGCATCTTATCCGATAATGAAATCAATACTACACCTTTCAGAACTTTTACATCTACATCCTGGTCTGCGACGTTATCAAGGGAACGTTTCAATTTATTAGATAAAGCAATGTTCAAACTGTCATTTCTACTTTTCCCGGAAATTAATTGCTTGATGTAAGCATTAGAAGCGTTGATTTCTCCAACCAGTTTATCAATATTTGCAGAACCTTTTCCTGCATTGGATAGACACGCATCCAAGCTGGATTTTAATGCATTGTTTTGTCCTAAAAGTAAATCGTTCTGACCTTTTAGTGATGAGTTTTCACCTTTTAGATCCTGGATCTGGCGCATTCTTTCACCAGCATCTTCAACACATTGTTTGTAATTGAGATTAAGGGCATCGAACTGTTTTTTGCTGACGCAAGACGCAAGGGAAAGCCCCAGTGCTGTGATGGTCAAAATCTTAAATAATTTCATAGTATAATGATTTTAATCGTTTCAAAAGTAAGAATTAATAACTGTATATTTGTGGTTATAACTTAATATTTCGTTATAAATTTGTGTTAAGTCTCTTAAAATTTCAAAACGCTATTGAGCGATTACTTCCAAACTCGCAACAAAAAACATACCTTTTAGCGGTAAGTGGAGGAGTGGACTCTATGGTTTTGGCTGATTTATTTCAGGTTTCGGGTTTTGATTTTCATGTTGCACATATCAACTATCATCTCCGTAATGAGGATTCTAACCTGGATCAACAGTTGGTTTCCTATTTTTGTGAAAAACATAAAATTCCTTTTCATTTATATGAAATTTCTCAAAAGGATATTCAGCCGGAAAACTCGATCCAAAATTGGGCGAGAGAAATTCGATACCGGTTTTTCAGAGAAATTCAGAAAAAAGAAAATTTGGAATTTTTAGTTACAGCGCATCATCTGAATGACCAGTTGGAAACTTTTATCATCAACCTTTCCAAAGCATCGGGAATACGTGGTTTGAGCGGAATTCCCCAAAATGAAAACGGAATCATTCGTCCTCTTCTTGATTTTTCTAAGGATGAAATTTATGATTTTGCAAGAGAGAATCAAATCAAATACCGTGAAGATAAGTCCAATCAAAAAACGGATTATCTGAGAAATAAAATCCGTCACAACATCGTTACTGAATTGGAGAAAGTCAATCCGGATTTTCTGACCAATTTTTCAAGAAGTATCCATTATATCTATCAAGCGAAGGATTTCATCAATCAATCAATTGATGAAAAAATTGAAAAATTAAAGATAAATTTTAGTGAAGATCAAATAATTATTGATAAACAAAAATTCTCAGAAGAATCTGAGTTAATTCGGTACGAGATTTTAAAAAGATTCGGTTTTAATGACGAAAACGAAATGCAAAAGTTTCTGACATCTCAAACCGGAAGTTCTTTTTTCAATTCTGAATTTCAATTGGTAGTTAATAGGAATGAGTTGATTTTTAATAAGAATTTAGAAGTTGGAAATGAAAAATTAGAAGAAATAAAGCTTGAAATTATTGATAACAAAATCATTATTCCTGAAAATATTAAAAATGAAATCCAGGAATTTGGTCATTGTTTTTGGAAAATTGATAATAAGACAGTTAAAAAGCCTTTGAAATTACGAAGAAAACATGAAGGCGATTTGTTTTTTCCTATCGGAATGATTGGCAAAAAGAAAATTTCGAAGTTTTTTAAGGATGAAAAATTGTCTATTTTAGCGAAGCAAAAAATCTGGCTTCTTTGTGATAAGAATGACCAAGTTTTAGGTGTTTTACCTTTTCGTCAGGACAGAAGATTTTCATCTCAAAAATCCGATTATCTTGAACTTGAAATTTAACCGCAAAGACTGCGAAGATTTCGCAAAGTTCACAAATTGAGTTTCTTGTGAAAAAACTTTGTGACCTTTGTGGTGAGAAAAATAAAATTTAATATCAAAAAATGAAAGATTTAAAATTAGTGTTATCCACACTTTTTCTATTAATAATAACCCTATTCAATGCACAGATAAAAAATCCGGTTAAGTTCAAGTTCGATATTAATGCTGTTGGGAAAGACGAATATGAAGCTGTTTTGACAGGAACAATTGAAGATAACTGGCACGTTTATTCTCAGGATTTGCCACCTGATTCCGGAATCCCAACGGAATTTAAAATCACTTCAAAACAAGGAATCCAACTGATTGGTAAAGTTCAGGAAATAGGAAAAAAACATGATGAATTTTCGGAAGCTTTTGGTGCTCAGATTGTTTATTATTCAAACAAAGTCGTTTTCAAGCAAAAATTCAAACCAAAAGATGCCGCAAAACCGGCGACAATTACCGCTGAAATAATGTATCAAACTTGTAATGACCGTGTTTGTTTGGCGCCAAATACATTAGAATTTGAAAAACAAATTGAAGGCAGTAAAACAACCGTTGCTTCTGACGAAAATGTTGGTAAAACAAAAGACACTGTTTATGAGGTTGCTCCGTCCGGAAAAGTCGGAACAGTTCTGAAACCGACAAATGTTGCAATGCCTACTGTTGCAAAACAAGACGGTTTGAAGGTCAATTCTTTGGATTTCAAAAACCCTTTGACCAATTGTGGAACTGCTCAGCAAAAACCGGCTAACGATAATTGGCTCGTTCTCGGATTAGGATTTTTAGGCGGACTGATTGCATTGCTTACGCCGTGTGTTTTCCCAATGATTCCGTTGACGGTTTCATTTTTCACAAAAGGAAACAAAGACAAAGCAAAAGGAAAGCGTGATGCCTTTATTTACGGATTTTTCATTTTGTTGATTTTCGTTTTATTGAGTATTCCATTTCATATTATTGATGGAATTTCGGGGAATATTTTCAATCAAATTTCGACCAATATCTGGCTGAATTTATTCTTCTTCGCTATATTTTTATTTTTTGCTCTTAGCTTTTTCGGCTATTATGAAATTGTTTTGCCAAGCTGGATTGCCAATAAATCTTCCAAAGCTGAAGAAGCGGGCGGAATCATTGGGATTTTCTTTATGGCATTGACTTTAGTGATCGTTTCATTCTCTTGTACAGGCCCGATTTTAGGGAGCTTATTAGGTGGTGTTGTAGCTGGAGCGACCAACGTTCCAACATTGTTGACGTTTGCTTTGGCTGGTTTCGGATTGGCTTGGGCATTGGTTTTCGGATTGTTGGCACTGTTCCCGCAAGCACTTCAAAGTTTACCAAAATCAGGCGGTTGGATGAACACGGTGAAAGTTGTTCTCGGATTTGTCGAATTGGCTTTGGCGTTGAAATTCTTATCCAAAGCAGATTTGGTTTCCAAAACTTTCTTGCTGAAAAGAGAATTATTCATCGTGCTTTGGATTATCATTGCGATTGGATTAGTGGTTTATTTATTTGGGAAAATCAGATTTCCGCACGATGATAAGAATCCGAAAATCAGTTTAGGAAGAAGAATTCTTGGAGGTTTCGGGATTGTATTCATCGCATATTTGATTCAGGGATTGATTCCTTCGGAAAAACCAAAATTACAATTGCTAAGTGGGATTTTACCGCCGTTGAATGTTAGTTATTTTCATAAAGAAGAAGATGGAATTCTTGGTTTGAAGCCTTATCACAATTACTTCGAAGCCATAGAAGTGGCGAAAAAAGAGAACAAACCCGTTTTAATAGATTTCACAGGTTATGGTTGCGAAAACTGCCGTAAAATGGAAGAGTTTGTTTGGAGCCAGGAAGATATTTTACCAATGATCCAAAATGATGTGATTCTGGCTTCTGTTTATGTGGATGATAAAGAAGAATTGCCGGAAAATGAGCAAATCAAAATCGATATGGGCGAAGGTCAAATGAAGAAAGTAAAGACGATTGGCGATAAATGGAGTTTGTTTCAACAAGTTAATTTCAATAATAATTCTCAACCGCATTATGTATTGGTAACACCAGACCAAAAGGTGATTAATTCTCCGGTTTCAGGATATATGCCAAAAGAGGATTTCAAAAAATTCCTGAAATGTGGAATTGATTATTTTAAGAATAAATAAAAAATGCTTGTCATATTATTGACAAGCAACTTAGTTAAAATAATAAGAAATACCTATTCTATAAACATTCCTTTTCGAATTATAATATTCTAATATTAGTTGATCAAATTGTTTTACGAAAGCCCTAGAATAATATCCTTCTATAGTCCACTTTTTTGATAAACTATAATCTATTCCCAAATTAGCGGATAATCCAAATCGGTTTTTAAAATAATAAAAATTATTGTATTGTTTATCTGGAATATATTCTATTTTTGGTCCGATTAAAAATGAGAAGTTTTTATAAAAGTTATATTTATAGAACAGAGGTAACTCTATAAAATTAACAGATTCAGTATAAGAAAACAATAATCCGGATTGAAGATATGATTTTTGACTGATTTGCTTTTCCAAGAACATAGAAACATAAACTTCATCGATAATCCCGCTGATATAACCTGATTTTTCTCCAAGATTATCAACTGCATCAATATTGGAATAGTTCCACCCTCCTTTCATACCATACCTTGAAGGATAATTTTGAGAAAAAATTAATATTGAATTTAAAATAATAATAGAAAAAATAATTTTTCTAATATTGATAAATTTCTTTTTGATATACATTACTTTCTTGTTTATGAATACTGAATAAAGAATTTGGTCTAACTTTGTTCTTCTGATATTGTGAATACTGCGAGACGGGTTCAGCTAACTCAACTTTTATCTTAACTCTTTTTCTTCTTTTTTGTTTTTCTTCATTGATTGCTTTCTCTCCAGTACAATCTTCATAAGCTGCCCCTGTCACACCTGCTGCAATTGAAGTTCTGAATTTTTTCCATTTTCCATTCTTTTTTTTAAATGATTTTGTTACTGACTTAATTCTTGTCACTTTTCCACCAGTAATAAAATTTGATAACTTGATAAACTTATGTTTCCAAAGAATTCTTCTACCAGAATTAAAGATATTTTCTCCTTTCTCTTTTATTTTGTCTTGGCAAGAATTCGCTGGAGAATTAGTTGGTTCAGTGTAGATAACCGTTGGACATTCAACTAAGGGTTGAGCAGAACAATCATATGGAGAATTATTTAATATTTGTGTCACGGTATTTAGAGATGAGCCATAAATATTTATTGGTAATACTAATGGATAATTTCCATTATTTAATTGAGTTAATACATTAGTTAAATCTGTCAAATTGCTCAATGGCAATTGTATATGCCCCCAATTATAAAATTTATAAAGAATATATCCAGTTTCACAAGTACCAATTAAAACTTCTGATTGTTCATTTAATAGAGTTCTCTCAACATCATCATCAACGTAATAACTATCTGGATTATATTCTAAATTCCAATTTCCATCTCCTTGTTGTTCAAGCCATTGACTTTCTAAAGTATTGATTTTTTTTCTGAGTGAGCAAAAATTATATTGATTTTCGAAATCTGTAAGCGGCTTATCTTCATCAAAACCAATGCTATCTGCATATTCATCTGCCTGCTCATTAGTCATAGCTATAGTTAATTGATCAAAGCTATTATTATGGGCTTCAATTTGTGTTTCTAAATTTTCAATAGTACTCTCATAAAGAGCTATTATAGCAAAAACCACAATATTATTAGTACAAGTGGTTGTAGTTCCGTTTGCCAAATAAGTTGCTCTTATATTTGGTAATGTTTCATCACAGGCACCAGGTTGAGAAGGTTTTAATGGAATATTATCTTTTTCAAAGTTGCTAATAATATTTTCTTTCTGAACAAGTAATGCCTAAAAATATACAGGCATACATTAGATAATTTCTTATTTTCATAATTTGTTTTTTATATTTTAATTTTTGCTAATATAAGTAAAAATAAGAGTAAGGTACATAATTTGTATTTTGAAATCCATAATGATGACAAATCATTATGGATTTTTATTTTTTATTACTAACTACTAAAAAATTGAAGCTATGGCAGAAGTACAAATTAAAGAGCAATCTAACGGAAAGAAAACTCAGAACAAGAAACCAATTCGTGTAGATATGACACCGATGGTGGATTTGGGATTTTTATTGATCACATTTTTTATGTTCACAACCAATTTTTCAAAACCAAATGCTATTAATTTTTCCAATCCTCCAAAAAATCCAACGCATATAGAAACACACGTTGATATTAAAAATTCAATAACATTTATTCTTGGTAGAGATGGACGGGTTTTCTACTATCAGGCTGATAAAAATGATTTGAATGACAATAGTCTTACAGAAGTTTCATTTGATAAAGCTCACGTGGCGAAAACCATCGAAGCAGCAAAAGCGAACGCTCCTAAAAAAGAAAACTTTACAATTATTATAAAACCCGCTGACGATTCGCAGTACAAAACAATGGTGGATATGTTGGACGAAATGACCATTACAAAATCTGAAAAGTACGGCATTGCTGAAATGAATGATAAAGAAAAAGAACTGTACGAAAAGAAAGTGCAGTAACCGGGCAAGCTCCGTAGGAGCGAAATGTTTGTTTGCAGAAATATTCAAATCAAAGTCCGTAGGAGTGACTTATAACCTTTCTGAATCAATTTTTAGAAAGGTTTTTCATTTAATTTAATTATTTTCGTAAGGAAAATAAAAACTATGAGAAAACTGATTCCTGTTATTGTTCTACTGTCTGTCATTTCCTGTAAAAAATCCGAAGAAATTACAGATCGGAAAGTTGACAGCGCGAAAATCATCGATTCAATCAATGTGGTGAGAACGAAAATCAATGACAGTATTAGAATCAGTCGCGGTTACAAAAATCTGGAAGGCACGCATATTCTGACACACGATATGATTTCCGGCAATGGTAAAATAAGTTTTACAAAAACAGGCCAGGACGAATATAAAATATCAGGTGAAAATAAAAGAGGCAGCGATTTTCTGAAAATTGAAGGAACTGCAAGAATGACTTCACCAAAAAATCTTAAATTCGACGGAACCATTACGCAAAGTATTTCAGATTATGATGAGGGGAAATTGGATATAAGAAAAGGCAAGAAAAATTTCTCAACAAAAGACGGCGGGAAAACGTTTAAGCTTTATGAATCCGTCAATAATGCTGGGTTTGCTGACAAAATAATTATTAAAATGTAAATGATGCTCAACTACGAA
>Ga0209960_1004477_pt1 | contig 10691 bp, 8 predicted proteins | sample ThiBiot_500_plan_2_FD_183947 | JGI IMG/M metagenome (GOLD analysis project Ga0209960, IMG submission 183947) | Wastewater bioreactor microbial communities from Cape Town, South Africa - Thiocy_expt_500_plan (SPAdes) | ecosystem: Engineered > Bioreactor > Thiocyanate-remediating >... | reverse complement strand
TTTTTTTTTTTTTTTTTTTGAAAATAAAAAAGAAATAGAACATTCATATATAATTTGCGTTTAGTATTTAAATTTTCTAATGTTTCTAGATTTTGTTTAAATGTATTGATATCTGTAGAGCGGAATGAGGCGACAATAATCTATTTAAGAAAAATAATATTAGCAAGAAAAAAGAAAGAAAGAAAGAAAGAAAGAAAGAAAAAAACCTCTAAAATTGCAGTAAATTGAGGGATATTTTTGGCTCCTTGTGGTTGATTTATTTGAGAAGTAAATTGAGATTTTTGTTGTGCTAGTTGAAAAGCTTGAGCATTTACAGCTGAACCTGGGAAGAAATACTTCCATTGATTATCTAATATACTTGAAATTACTGAATAAAATGCTGGAGAAACTTGAAGAGAAGCTTCTAACTGTTTTTTTTTTTCAAAATTTGTTCAAAAACCAGAATTAAAAGAAAATTAGAAAATGAAATGAAACATTTTGAGTTTGAAGGAGTGGATAAACTTGTTTTAAACAAATAGTAATTATTTCTGGAACAAAGGCATCGTATGATTTCCCTGGTTCTTCAATAATCGTTTTCAATAGTGTTAAGAATCTAAATACAATTTTTATTTTATTTCATTTTATTTTGATGAAAGAAATTCACAAAAAAAAGAAAAAAAAAAGAAAAGAAAAAAGAAAACAAACTTTGAAACTACTTCTGCACCTGATGCATTATTTCTTGAAAAAATTGCTGTAAGTTGATCTCCTCCTAATAAATGTAAAAACATATTTATAGTTTGTGCAATAAAAGTTGGTCCTATTTGAGCTCGAAGACTATCGACAAGAAGTAAGAAAAAGTCAAGGATTAACTCCGAAATTTCTATAAAAAAATTTGATGATTATTTTTTGAGGAAAAAAAAATATATATATAAAGATATTTACCATTTTCTTGAAGATATATTTGAAATAGAGATAACGTTGAAGGGAAACTATCTTTTATGGCTTCATAAACAAATTTTTTTGATACATGTCCTTCATTTTTTACTGAACTTAAAAGTGCACATAAAATTTTTAAAGTTTCAAAAACTTTTTGTTTAGCTTTGTTGTTTGTTCATGGTTAGTCATATTTTACTGGAAAAAAAAAAAAAAAAACCTTCAGGTTGGAGGTATAATTTACTTTCAATAAAATTGGGAAATTGAGGTAATTCTTTGTAAGTATCAAGGAATCTTTTGATAAATTGATTAAATTGAGTAAATCTTACATCCCAACCCTTGATTTAAAAAGAAAGAAAAAGAAGTTTTAAAAAAAAATATCAAAATTTAAAAAAAAAAAAAAAAAAAAAAACTTGTTCGTTATCTTTGATATTTGGATATGGAAGAATTAAAATATTTGATATTGCTACATAACATTGACATTTAGCTTCTAGAGGGATTTGAGTTTCATCAGAACTAATTGAACCCATGAATTTTTGAATAACTGGAAGGGAAATAAGAGTAGCACAACGGATATTTGATGTTATAGATTTAAAGAAATTTGCAACAACCAATCCCAATTCCAGAGGTACCTTTTTTGTTTTATTTCATTTTGTTAAGTGAAAAAGAAAGAAAAGAGAAAAAGAAAAGTATTTCAGTACCCCTGATTCTAAGACTGAAACTAAAGTTTCTACAATTTGGGTCAGTAGAGTTTCAAATTGACTTTTTCTTTCAGGAGATGCACTAGCTGCATTCATAAAAAGGAAAAGCCAATGACAATAAGCTTGTAAAGTAGCAAAGACTTGCATTACACTTTTCAACAAAAAGAAAAAAAAATTTTTTTTCAAAACCAAGAACATGAAAAAGATAAGGAAAGTTAAAATTGAATCAAACATTTTAAGTAATTGAGGTCCTTGTTGAAAAAGTTGATATTGTTGACAATATGTACCAATATGTAATATTCTTGATAATAAAAGTGAAGCAGAAGCAAAAGAACTTTCGAATGAGTTTGAAAATAATTCTGAAAGTCGTCCAAAAATAGTTAGCTCTGTTCTAAGATCCTTTACAATACAATACATTTTTGTTTTATCCTCTACAGAAGCTTATTTTTTGATTTTTTTTTTTTTTTAAAAAAAAAAAAAAAAAGAGTTTGAGGGAATTAAATGAAAACCAAAAACTAAAAATCAAAACGAAGATCAAGATTGTTTACCATTATTTTGAAACTCTAAAAATTGATGCATTAAAAGGAAATTATCTGAGTCCTCAACAAAACTGGGATACTATGGCATTATTATTAATGATATTGCTTTTCAAAGAAAAAAAAAAGTGTGAGGAGAAAAAAAATACGATGTGATCTAAAACTGAATCTGGGAATAAATCAGCTAATTTTCCAATTACTTCAACACAATTTTTGACAAGTGCATCCCATTCAGTTTCACCCTAATAAATTTAAGGAAAAAAAAAAAAATAAACAAATTAGAAGGAAATATCATCAAATAAAATAAAATAAAATAAAATAAAATAAAATAAAATAAAATAAAATAAAAATCAAACATCAGCATTGATATGAACATCATTGATGTCATTGAGTTCTTGTCCATTCGTTTTAAAAAATATTTTCTTTAATAATTCCCTTAATAAAGCCATCATTCCTTCTCGATATCTATCAATCAAAATTTGAAATTTTAGAAAAGATTAAATTTGTGATCAAATTTTGATGAACCTAGTAATTTCTCCACTATCACTAGAAAGTTGATTTGTTTCTGCTTTTTTATTGATTAGATATTCTAAAAATATATCCCAAGTATCCAAACATGTTTGAAATGCTTCAATTGAAGGCTAAGGAGGAAAAAATCATTTAAAAAAAAATCAAAGAAAAGAAAAAAGCAAGAAAATAAACTTGTAAAAATGTATATCGAAAAAGTTGCTCGAGAAATTCAATGACAGGAAAATTCATTGCAGATTCCACACGTTTAATATGTTGGGTTAAAAATAGGTTAATAAAATCTGTAAATTTTTCACGGTAACTATAAAAAATAATTTTTTATGTTAGGAATATATAGAATGATATTTAGTTTAAACTTACTCATCATCTAAGTCTTCAATAGAACTTGAAAGTTTATTTGGATTATCATCTGTTAAATCTTTGAGCATTGCAAAAATATTTCTATATTTGATGATTAAGATTTTTTGCTTGTTTGTTTTTTTTTTTTAAAAAAAAAAGAAAAGAAAAGAAATTACTTAAATATGAGAATTAAATACTCTTCAAATTCTCTAGGAATACAACTTTTTGATAACATTTCATTAATACAAGACATCGCTAAACAACCAAGTTGAACAGCATTATCATCATTTAATGAAGCATATTTAAAAAGTGTTTGAAGTAATTGATTATTAACATGATCTGAAAGAGAAATCCAACTAAAGAGCTACATAATGGAAAAATAAAATAGAATCAAAAAAATATTAAAATTAATTCATGAATTCTTGATTTTTTTTAAAAAAGTATGATTATTACTTGTAATAAAACTTCGAGTGCCAAAGTACAAGTTTGTTTCTTTGTATTATCTAATAACCTAGTATTAACAAAACGATCTGAGTCAATTCCTAAACTTCCAAATCTTTGATATGATGAAGATCTTGGTCTTGATCCAGGAATTCCTAAACCTCCTCCTCCGAAACTTCCAATTGCTGGAGACCCATATCCAGAAGGTGATTGCATTGGAGCTTGAAGGTTATACTTTTTTTTTTGAAAAAAAAAAATCAATCAATAAATGAAATGGAACAGAAACTAAATATTATTTTTCAAAAAAAAAAAAAAAAAAAATTAACAGGAGTTAATAATTTTTCGTATATACTATCTAATATTAGTTTTACTAAAGATAAAATTCCAGGAACTTGTTCAGTTAGTAGCTAATTTTTTATTGGAAATTTTAAAAATTTATGATTAGGTATTTGTGGACAATTTAAAATAAATGATTAAACAAATAAAATCAAGAACCTTTTTTAACTCATCTCGACGAAGAGCGCTAACATCATCTCTAGAAGAAATAAACTCTTCACACATTGTCATTAAAATTGATAAACCAACATTTATTAATTCACTATTTTGTGTCATTTGTTGAATTGTTGGGAGTAATTCTGGAAATTGGTTTGGCCATTCTTGTTTTGCAATATCTACAAGAATTTTGACCATTTTTTTAAATACAAATGGAGGTACTTCTCGAGATTTTGTTTGTAAAAATTCGAGAATGAAATTTTTTAAAGTTGTTTTTTCTTCAATTGTGCGATGACTCCATGATTTATGGATCATTTCCTATTTGTTTTATTTTCAATTATAGTTTTGAAAAAAAAAAAAAAAAAAAAAAAGATAGAAATAAAAAGAAAAGAAATTGAAAGAAATAGAATTCAAACCTCGAGAACTGATAAAGAGTACCATTGAACATAGGGACTCTTTGATTGACTAAAAAATACAATTGTATGTTTCCATGCTTCAGGTTGAAGCCTGAAATTCGCAAGTACACCTCCTAAATTTCATTTCATTTCAAGATTGAAATCATATTAAATATTGTTTTTTTTTTGGGACAAAAAAGAAGAATCATAACATAAAATCATATGAAATAAATACAATAAATAATATTAATAAATTACCAATTTCTTTTTTCCTTGCCTCATTCCCTTGAGTCTCAAAAAACTCTTTGATTAAACCCTCCAGTTCCTCAAGCTACATTACGATAAAACAAAACAAAAGGCAATCAATAATTAATCGTTCAAAGACAAAGACTTATCTCCGAGAAAATACAAAACTAAAAAAACCAAACAAAAATAAATCAATAAAATACAAAAATACAAAAATAAAATATCAAATATAAACTCCAGTTTGAAAAAATTAACATTCAATTAAGAAATATAACAAACAATAAACAAATTGGCAAAATTCAAACCCAAAAAAAAAAAAAAAAAAAAAAAAAAAATAAAAAAAAAAAAAAAAACTAAGTTAGTTAACTAACTTTTATCCCACCCAAAACCAACACCTTGAAAGATTTATTATTAGTTTTAAAAATATATATAGTGGAGATATTGAAAAAAGTGGGAGAATATTTAGAAAAGTGTATTAAATGAACAAGTGTAATTGTATATATATTATTGGTTTGACAAATAATAGGGTGGTTCTCTAATATTGAAAGAAAAAAGGGAAAGAAGGAGGAAGACCCAACCATGTTTTTTTTTTTTTGTTTTTTTTTGTTTGTTTATTTTTTCTTTTTTTTTTTTTTTTTTTTTTTTTTTTTGATTATTATGATCCGTCATCAATAACAAACAACACAAAACAATCACAAATTCAAACAAAAAAAAAACATGGCGGATTAATCCTTTTCCTTCTTCCCCCATCCATCCATTTTTCTTCCCACCACAAAACCATCGGGTGGTGCACAATTTCCTTCCCTTACCAAGTCCATCCAATGTTCATCTGGATCCCATTCGACACTATCTCATCAATTGTTTTTGGGAAAGGATTTAGAGGATTAACTTTTTTTTTTTTTTGGAACTGGAACAAAGCTTTGTAGTTTTTTAGTAGGAGAAGTTTGATAGATTTAATTTCAAAATTTTGTTGGTAAATCTCTGATTAATACTCTGAGGTGGACCATAATTTCTGAAGATGCTATCAAGAAAAATTTCAGCAACATAATTCCAATATCTTGTAATATTCAATATTTTGCATAACCCCACTCATTAATTTGCCCTCTTTGTTTAAAAGAAGACCCCTGCGAATGCTGCCTCAATTTCTCCATTTATAATGTGCGCCTTGACATTCTGATGGAGACAATTTTATTTCTTATTTTTTTTTCGGAAGATCTCTTGGAGACCACTTCATCCCTTTGAAAATGTGAGAAAAGAGTCTCTCTGACCTTTTTCATCGCCCTGCTTGGAATGGGTCCATCAAACTCTGGAAGAGGATTCAAGTTTTGTGCGATGTGTTTCCACTTTTCCTCCTTTTGCCCATGAGAAGCATTAAATGGATCAAGACTGATTACCTCCTTTAATAATGATATATCTTGTTGGTCAGTGAAGTCAGCTCGCCTTTATAATTAGTTTGAGAAAAAAAATGTTGAGCTTCTTCCTTTATCGTTGCCTGTGAAATACATATTTTGACTTTTTGTTGCATTTTGTTCTAAATAAACCTTTCTTTCAAATCAAAAATCAAAAACTTTTGTTCTCTTTGACTCTTTCATTCATACAACCCTCATCAAAAATCAAAAATCATTTTTTTTTTTCCCACCATCGCTTGCCTTGTCCTTGTCCTTTTGATTCCCTGATTCCCGAAGTTACAACTGATTGAAATATTCTTCTTGTCCTCTGATTCATATTGTAATTACATTAAATTATATTTTTTGTTTCAGTTTTATATTTATTTATTTTAATAAATTTTGTGAATATTTCATTTTGGTTATTTTCCTAACCTTCTAATTTTCCATTCAATTCTGATTTCAAACCATTGTAAAATTTCGAATTTCAATTTGAATTTATTTCCTTTAAATTATTCAATTCATTTTTATTATTTCTTAATTCATTCTGTTTAAGTGTAAAATTTAAGCTTCGATTTATTTTCTTTGTGAAAAAGAAAAGCAAAGCAAAAGAAATGAAATAAGGAGTTGAATTGAAGAATTACAAGAAATTTAGTTCAGAATAAATTTTTATGCACATAAAACCGCAAAAGTGAAATTCTAAACTCTTTATCTAACAAATTTAGGTTTTTCAAGTTCAAGAATTGAAGAAACGGAATTAAAATGAGTCGTGACGAAGCTATTCTTAACTTTATTTTCAATCCAAATGGTAATTTAATTCTATGCATATTGAATTTGAATTTATAATAAAATTTATTAATAGCAAACCAAAGACCAATTCTCAAACCTGATTTCGTTGAACTTAGTCACACTTCAATGAAAATTGATGAAGAACTCTTCAATAAATTAAAAGAATTGGATAAAGTCGGAATCCAACTCGCTGAGGAAGAAAAATATGACGAAGCATTAGAAAAATTTACAGAAGCAATTCAATTATATGAAAAATATGGTTCCGCATATAATAATAGAGCTCAAGTTTATCGTCTTAAGAAAGATGAAGAAAAAGCATTAGAAGATTTAAACTTTGCTATTAAGTATTCTGATGGAGTTGATTATTTGACTCTTAGACAAGTTTTTATTTTTATTTTTTTTTTTATATTTTTAATTTTCTTCTTCAATTTAATTTAAATCAATATTTTAGGCTTACACTCAAAGAGGAATGATTTATGTTTTGAAAGGTGATGAAGAAAAAGGAAGATTAGATTTTGAAATTGCAGCTAGTTTAGGAAGTGAATTGGCTAAAAAAGAAGCCCAAAAATTGAATCCATATGCTCAATTATGTAACGCAATGGTTTCCCAATTAATGAAAGAACAATTTGCTCCACAACAACAACAACAACAACAACAACAACAACAAAACCAACAACAAGACCAACAACAATAGTGCTTATTTTCATCTTTTGTACAAAATAAAAAAAAATTTTTTTTCTTTTTCTTTCTTTATTTCTTTCTAAAAATACATATTATATTTAACAACTATTATAATTTTAAGAGCTAGTGATACAAAACAAATAATGGAAGGATTTGAAAGTCTTCAAAAACAACAAGTTGAGCAATAAAATTTTCATGATCTGGTATATCTAGTTCTGTCATTGGTTCTCTTTTTTCATTCACTATATTTTTTTTAAAAAAAAATTAAAGAAACTTCAAAAAGAAATAGAAATAGAAATAGAAAATTGAAAAACCTAAAGAGAAATGAGATTGATAACCAGATCGACATGGTTGACCATTATAATTACCCTCTTCATTTGGATTTTCAATGACTAAAGTTATTTTTTTTTTTGAATGATTGTTAATAAATTGAAAAGTAATAATGGTTGAAAAAAGAATGTTACCAGGAAAAATATTTCCAGGAGCAACTAATACAATGAGAGAAAGATCTTCTGAGTCTTCATTGTTTGAATCTGATGTACTTGTCAAATAAAATCCTAGAAAAGTTTTGAAAGTTTAAAATAAGTATTTTTTTTCAAAAAAAATAGACAAAGAGATGATCCAAACCTTTTCCATAAAATCCTTCCTCTTTTTCAATTGCTCCAAATCCTTTTTCACATACACTTGTTAATAGATCAGGTTTCAATTTATAAATCATTGGTACCAAGAATTGCTATTTTTTTATATTTATTTGTTTATTTTTTTATCTCGGGTTCGTTATTGAAAAGAAAATAAAGAAAAAACATTTGTATGAAGATTCCATGGAGAATGTCTAAATTTTGAAACATAATTTCCAAAGTATTTCAAATATGTTTTTCTTAAATTTCGATTAGATAAATTAATCCAATCTTCTTGTTTGAAAAGGTTTGGATCATCTCTTTGTCTTTCAAAGATTTGATTACAATGAATCATAAATAAATTTGAAGTGAGTTTGTTATCAATTGCTTCAACTTTTAAAACCTCCTTTTTGAAAGTTAACTTTGATTTCATTGATTGATAAATCGTGTAAATTTCTTGATTTATGATATTTTCATTTGAGTAAATGGTCATCATTTCAAATATTTCCTCAGTTGATCCTTGATTTTTAACAAAGCTAAAGAAATCTAAAAAATTGGAAACTTTTTGTGTCTCTTGATATCTAAGTTCATAAACATTCAATAATTGTTGACTATTAATTGGGAATTGAAGAATTGGACAACGAAGAGTCTTATTTTCATCAACTTCCTTTGAATCTTCTATAACATCATTCATTTTAATGAGAGATTCAGAGAGATAAGGTGATCTCATAACTTGATCTAGTTTAACTCCTGGATAATATAAACAAGTTTTTTCGATTTCACTATAAATCAATTGAAACATTTCTAAGACTGAAATTGAATCTGGTCCACGAATAAGAATTTTGACTTGATTTTCAATGTTCATCACTTTAATAAGCGAGAGGGTTTCATTTTTCTTTAATAATACTCCATTTCTCCAAATAATTTTTGAATAAATTAATGTATGAATCTTAACAAAGAATCTTGAGATCATTTCAGTGGGTATTACATTAAATAATAGGATCCTTTCAATTTCTATTTTTTGATGATTTGGAATAATTTCTGTCCATACTTCATTTAATCTTGTTTCAAGTTCAGTTGAAGGGGATTCTTGGAGTAAATAAGGAATGAGAGTTTGTCTTGAATAAAAATCTTGGTTTGTTTGGTTATCTAAAATTTGTTCATCCAAAGGGAAACAAAACTCCAATTTTTGTAACAAAGAAATTAATATGGATGAAGATTCATGATACTTTGGCCAAAAGTGAATCAAGTCTGAATGATTAATGATTCCATCAACTCTTTTTTCTCTTAATTCTGCACATAATAATCTTCCAAAGATATCTTTTGTTAGAAACTCAGGTCTTAAAATAACAACTTTTGAGAGTTCTTCTGGAGAATCATAATAAATACATTTCCCCCATTCATGAAGAAGTTTTAAAGCTCTTGTAAAGAGATCTTGTTCAAATTCAATATCTGAGATTGATGAGCAATGATTCATCAAAACACTAATCTCTACGATAGGAAAATTGAAATGTTCAATTTGAAGTTGGTTAATAGAATTTTCTATCACTAAATAAGAATCTGGAACTTTTTCGCCCATGTATGAGTGAGAGAGGGAGAGGGAAATAATTGCATTTCTAAGAGTATCAATGTTTTTTAGAGTTGAACAACTAACTTCTGTATAATGAATTTGATTTGAATTAATTCTATTTTTGATTCCAAGTTCAAGGATTTTTTCCTCTCTTGTTGAGAAATCATTTTTAAAGGAATTTTCGAAATCTAAAAATGTTCCAACTATGACAATAGAAAATGGTTGTTGAGAATTTGTTTCAAGAAAATAACTATTTCTATTTTTTTTCTCATTTGTTGGAGCCTCTGAGAGATGAACTGATAAAGATTTTAACCAAAAGTCAACCCATTTTAGAGAATCCTCGTTTTGTAATTGATCTAATCGGTAAGTAATTAAAAAGAGGGAGCGAGGTGATAAAAAGTAATGGTGAGCATTGTTATAATCATCTTGTCCTGAAAAATCCCAAACTGAAAGCTCAAGTTGATTCTCTTGTTCCCTTAAATGTTGAGTTAGTGGATGATGACTAAGGTCAATTTTTTGAATTTCAATTCCATGAGTTGAAAAAGGATTAATGACTCTTTGAAGTCTTTGACTCCATTCATTTCTCATACTTTCATTTTGACAATAAATTTTAATTTCCTTTGTTGATTTGTCTTTTTTTTGAAGGTAAATCTCATTTTCTCTAACTTCAGTGAGATCCCAATCTTGTCCAAGAATATACTTCTTATGAGGTTCACTTGATTCCATAGTTTTAAATTTTTGTAAACAATTTCCTTGAAGTTGAAACCAATATCTCGTCTTTTTAATATCTCCTTGAGTTTTTAACCATGCTGTCAATGGAAATAAACAATCTATTAAACTAGTTTTTCCAACATTTTCAGATCCAACAACCATTATTTTAGTTCGATAAAGTGGATGAAATGATTTTGATAAATCAATAATATATTGACAAATTGCTGAAGCTCCTTTCTTTTTTACTTCAATTGGAATTGAATTTAATCCTTCAAATGATTTTAATTTGATATTATCGATCCTAATTGAAAAATGTTTTGTGATTAAAGAATAGTTTAGAGAAAATGA
>Ga0209960_1004476_pt1 | contig 10692 bp, 11 predicted proteins | sample ThiBiot_500_plan_2_FD_183947 | JGI IMG/M metagenome (GOLD analysis project Ga0209960, IMG submission 183947) | Wastewater bioreactor microbial communities from Cape Town, South Africa - Thiocy_expt_500_plan (SPAdes) | ecosystem: Engineered > Bioreactor > Thiocyanate-remediating >... | reverse complement strand
ATTTGCCGCCTGAGATCTCACGCACTGCAAATAAAGTGGGGGAAGACAATGAAAAGAAGATGCACGGTCATGTACATAGTCACAGCAAGTCGGCCGGTGAATTAATGTGTCAACCTGGCGGTCCTGCAAAGACGAACCCCCTGGACTTTTAATTCTTGTACAAAGCAAATTTTATAAATACGATTGAAGGACAATAATTAAGCATGATACTTTATTTCACACCGATTAGACCATCTTCTCGATACTCTCACGACTGAACTTGACTTAACTGCGCATCGACATTTTGACTAGTGTCGATAGTAATGAATTCTTGACTGGGAGGTTCGAACTGTGTAAAGAAACATTAGCTACCTCTATCTCCTCCAATTATTACGCACCGATTTGAGTTGCATGGCAAGCACACTCTCCGTAGCATCGGTAATATCGTCCTTGCGGTCACGTACTCGTCGTTGAAGCTCCCTGGATCAACTGTTAACAAACACATCGGCTTCTGGATCTACACGATGCAAACTTACTCCAACGGTGCTGTGCAATAGATAATTTTCACATCGAAATTATTTTCTGGAGAATTCTATTAGTAACTGAGACAGGTTTACCCGCACATGTTCTGTACCTTGACATTTTTTGACCACATCATCTCGCTGAGACTTCTTTGAATATGTAGCGTCCAGCACAACAGTCCAGCCTTCAGGCACAAGTCTGCACGCAACATCGCGCATATATTCGTAGGTCTGCCGCGATATTTCATTCGTGTACAGTTGTTTACCCTCGTGGTCGTCCAGCGGTACATGGCAGAGGTGTTTGCGCACCGCGTCGGACCGAATTTGAATTGCATTGTGTGTCACGCACTAATACAAGGTATTAACGTCATTATCTTGCTATTGTTCTACGAGTTCATACTAGTTTACGAGCAACAAAACTCTTTCCAGATCCGCTCAACCCACACATAACGAAAATTCGTCCAGGTGTCACTTTTGTGTATTCCCAAGCCAATGTGTAATATATTTTAGCGTCTCTAATGAACTACACCTCTCCAAATGAGTATTTGAATTCAGATCTGTTGCTTTACCTACCTCCTCTTTGACATCCTCTTCCACATTATCATCGTCGTATGTGAACGACTTCACTTTAGCTTTGACGTATGCCTGGCGTGTCAAGTATATTCGCAATATCTACATTCCAAATTAGGTAAATCGTAATTTTGTGGAATTCTACGAACCTCTACACCATCCCAATCACCAGTGCGTTCCAAATACTCGTTCAAGAATTCATTTGACATGTCAATTCTGCCTTTGGACTCCAACCCTACAATGACGAAGCCAATATCGTACATTGTGTCAATGAAACGAAACTATTAGATAAATTAGGTCGTATAAAATAACTCGGATCCGCTCGTACCTCTTCATTAAACTCGATACAATCAAATAATACAATGTCTTCTCCATCGAGTGTGATGTTTCGCAAATGAAGATCGCCGTGACCTTCTTTTATCTGCAATAGGTGTCCATATTAATAAGGAACTTGGTTATTAAAAAATATTATTACCATTTTCTTGCCGATCCTCTTTTCAAACTGATTCTGTTTTGTCAAGAAATAGTTGTCGCTGAACGCTTTAGTTTCATCGAGTTGTTGTCGCGTCTAATTTTACGTTACAGATATCAAAAAGAATTGACTTAAAAAGGAAGGTACCTGAATACCAGGCGCAATATATTTCTCCGTTTGGGCGTAGTTCTCATCATATGAGCGCCGAACAACATCGACTGTGCCAAACGATAAAATCTGAATGTGTTGATAATAATAGTTAATATTAAATTTTTCATGTGAATTTTCAAGTTACTTTTTCGTTGGTAATGCAACGTGAATGAAATTGTGCCACTTTGCGCCCTAAGGCTCTCATGTGACCTAGAAAGATCAGAATAAAACTTATCAGTTTTATGACTTACTCAGATCTAGCTGTCCGTTTTTAAGACGTTCACTGAAAAGCTGTCCAGAAGGGAACTGTTTCATGTGTACACAATATTCCACAATCTACGATAATATCTGAATACGCATATGTAGTAATAAATTATTTACTTCTGCTTTTGAATCGTTGTTAGAGAAATGAAATAGACCAGCGGGATCTTTTGTGATCGCGAGCACCTAACTAGGGTCAGAAAGTCATTTTAAATCAAATTTTGTGTAAATTTGACTTGATTATATATATATTTACTTACGCCAAGGTAATAAGCAGGTGCTGCTCGGCTATTCAATCGAACTTCTTCTCTGCAACAAAGCTCTCGTTTTTCTAAGGTAGAAAAATCCAAAAAACCAAAATTACGGTGTTTTTTAATTTTATAAGCGTCATTTCCGGTCAAAAATACGTATGAGATGTGGGTTTGTATCAATTTAATTGGTTCTTTTACTGGATGCTCATAAAACTCAGGCCGAAGCATGGCCTTTACTATCGCAGGTACTTTTTCCATAATGGACTGGTGGTGGATATGGTTCTCTGTGAAAAACTTTCGCCTCCTTTGTGTTGAGAGATTTTTAAAAGAGCAAAAAAATTCACTGAATGAAATCCAATCAAAAAACCACAGGCCCTGACTTCGTTCTAGCTCTCCTGCCTACCGACTATACGATAACAAACATTATGAGTTCAGTTGGTGAGTAAAGGAAAAAATTTTTTATTTGCGCGTTTTATTCTTTACCTAATATATTCGTGATGCGTCAAATCAACCCCTTATATACTTGATTAATTATTTGAATTATAAATATTCTTTAATTAATGTACAATATTTTTATTCTCAGATCGCGTCCTATTGTACAACGCCAACATTTTCACTACCATCAAGGATCAATATGCATATTGGATAATTTTTAACGCAACAACTGGTATGATTGAATCGTTGGGCCCGCACAGAGAATTTGAAAATGTCAGATCTAACTTCAGCGGTCAAACACGCGACTTGAAACAAAATTATTTATTTCCGGTAATAACGATGACACTAAATATATACAATGTGTGGGTTAATAGGCTTCATTCCAGGGATTTCACGACGCACACATCCACGTAATGAACTTGGGACGCATGATATTAAGGTGATATTAATATGAATAGTTTGCTTAATTATTTATTAAAATTATCACAGTTTGAACTTGAAGGGCACTCAATCGATTAAAGATTTTCAAAACAAACTCCAGATGTACTTAAATTCTCCTGTAAGAATACGACTGCTCAAATGTCAATAATAATCATCATTAGACGACGCCGCTGAGTGACAATGATTGGGTGTTTGGATTCGGTTGGGACCACGAGAAATTTGACGTCGTGCGCTACCCGAACAAACACGATTTGGATGCGCTGACCAAAGACAGACCGGTGTTGCTTTATCGCACGTGCGGACACATCGCCGTCGTACGTGATTTACTAATATTAACATCGCCATATTAACACGTGTTGATTGTCAGGTCAATTCAAAAGCGCTTGAACTTCTCGCGTTCACAAAAGACACAGCCAATCCCGAGGGCGGGGCAATTGACCGCGATGAGCATGGAAATCCCACGGGAATTTTGCGCGAGAATGCCGTCGATATTGTACGCAGAATTAAGTTTTCTCTTACTAAATTTAGTAATCTTGTTGCAGGCCAGGAACAAAATTATTCCGAGCAAAGAACTGAAGAAATCTTATTGTGCGACAGGTCTCGAATACTGTTTGAAACACGGCATCACGTGCGCGCACACGAACGACGAGTGGGCTTGGGATGGTAAAATAATACTGCCTAAAATGGCTATAATCTGACATTATTAGTTTATAAGGAGCTATACGAGGAAAAAAAGATGAAAATTCGAACCTATTTGACCGTTTATCATCACGAATTGACTCACACTAGCACGCCAAAAGCTGGATCTAGCTTCGGACATTTATTGCACTGTAAACGAGTTAAAATATTGTCCGATGGCGCATTGGGCTCAGAAACTGCTGGTAAGTAGATAATATAAACTATAGGAATTCGCTTATTTGATTTAGCTATGAGATATCCTTATTTGGGAACTGAAAACCGCGGTATACTTTTGTATCCCCGCGAGAAATTGCACGAAATGATTAAGGACGGGCACCAAAAAGGGTATCAACTCGAAGTACACGCTATTGGGGACTTGGCGGCTGAAGTAAGGACACCTTCACACGACCAAAAAAAAACTTATCCTAAATTAGGCAGTACTCGAGGGTTTCGAGAAAGCGGGAATTTCACCGAATGATCGAGCCATTTTAACTCACTGTCAAATCCTCGGCGAAGATTTGTTGCGCAAGATGAATACGATGGGTGTTATTGCTAACATTCAGTACGCTTCTTTGATTCACTTGTTCATTATCGCTAATGCGCTAAAAATAGACCACAATTCGTGACCACAGACAGCGCGTGGGTGGAAAAACGAGTCGTGCGCGAGTTATTGCCGTATTGTTATTCCTGGAAAACAATTATTGAACGAGGCATCGTGGTGGCTGGTGGATCTGACGCGCCAATTGAAGATGCAGATCCCATGGCGGGCATTCATGCAGCCATTTTTAGATACAAACACGATGGTGTGACCAAGTGGCGCGAGTCAGAATGCCTGTCCCTAGAACAAGCGCTGGACATGTACGGACCTGGCGCTGCTTATGCGCTTGGAATAGATGAAGAGAAGTTCATTGGCAAAATACAACCCGGATGGGCAGCAGACTTTACTATTTTGGAAATGTCAACCGATCCCAAACTAAATCCTGAATCTTTCAAGAACGCTAAAGTAGCTTCAGTGTGGGTCGCAGGCCAAGAAAAATACGACGGCAATGGAACGTGCGTAGAACACCCGCAGGGACCGCACGATTGTTGTTAAAATTGTGATAAAGGCTTCATAATAATAAACAACACCAGTGCTTCATTAAACTGTAAAAAAAAAAAATTTATGAATTATCTCTATTAAAGGACTTATTGAAAGAGAAGGTCAACACCAGCCTAACTTGTAGCTTGGGGTACAGTCACTGATTATTCGAATATTTTTATTGACATTCTTTTATTGACATTCTTTGTCTTCACCGGCCAATATTGCCCGACGAGCCAAGTGTCGGTTGTGCAACACTTCGTAATCAGACGGGTCGCTCTGCAGTACTTTGTCGTAACACTCTACGGACTGCTCAAACATGCCCATATCGAAATATATGTGCGCCTTGGTGACTAGAGGAATAGTGTCTAACGGTTCCAGTTCTATCGCCCGATTTAGAAATTGTAGGGCTATCCTCGGGTTGTCTTTTTCTTCGTAATAATACGCGCCTTTGCTGACCAATGCTTCTTGACAATTCGGATCCATAGCCAGGGCCTTGTCGTACAATTCTATTGCCTTTTCGGGCTCTTTCATATTCAATAACGCATTGCCTTTTGAAACGTATCCTTGGGTACTATTCTCTTCGATTTCAATTGCCTTGTCGTAACATTCAATCGCCTGTATATAATCTTCCAAATATTCAAACACCGTGCCTTTCAATATCATTGCGTTGTAATTTTTCGGATTAATTTCTATTGCCTTGTCGTAATACAACAACGATTCTTCGAATAATTCTAACCTGAAAGCTAAATTCGCTTGAAATAATAACAACCCTTCACTGTCTTTGCCTTCAACGACAGCTGCTTTTTGTGCCTCATTTAATGTGTCCATCGCATCCTGAAACTGTCCTAGTCGCGTGTACACTTGTGCTTTAGATATGTACGATTGAATTATATTCGGGCGCAAGGCTATAATCTTGTCGTATAATGGCAATATCTCTTCGTACAAATGTAATTTGAGCAATAACTTCGCTTTGGTTACTAAAAATCTGTAATCGTTTGAGTCTATTTTCGCTATGCGATTAAAACATTGCATCGCTTCGTCTCTCCTGTTCAATCCGATGAGGGATCCGGCCTGACTGATCAATGCGTCTATATACAGTGGGTTGATCTCCAGCGCTTTTTCAAAGCTTTGCAATGCTATCACATAGTTTCGATTGCTGCTATTGACAGCTCCACAAATAAAATAAAAATATTCGTTGTCCGGATCTAATTCTATCAATTCTTGAATTAAATTCAAATCTTTCTCACCCGCTAAGAAATAATGTCACTCAAGTATACTGTGCGAAATATTCGTACCTCGTTTAAACAAATGTTTTAGAGTTAATATCCACAGAAATGAAGGCAGATCACGAAAGTCTGGCCTTGAAATAAATTCGTCCAATGCCGTAATTGCCCCATCTATATTGTCCTTGGCCCACAAATTCATCATTTCTATTAACTTTATTGATAATTCTGCTTCTTGACCTCGCGATCTTGCTTCCTCAATGTTAATTTCTTTTAATATTTCGAACCATTGATCAAGATCTTTGATCGAATAGTGTAATATAAGAAATAACCTAAATAGCCACACTATTCCGAATACGTTTAGATCTTCTGTTTTTAAAACTTCGATCAGTTGGTCTTTCGCCAGATCTACGTGACCAGTGATCGATAATTCGAATATATTCTTAAAATTCGATGGGATAGTCGCTTTTATTTGAAACACCTGTAAATAATTTTAGAAAAAATAATCGACTTCCATTGCTTTAAATTAGTAAATATTTTTACTTGTCATTGCACTTATGATACAAAGAAATAAGCATATATTTTTTTTGTAGCAAATATTTCTTAACAGATCAACTTCGATTCAAAGAGATTGTTACCTTTTCCATTTTTGTATGCTATTGAAAATTTAACAGTATTGTTCTATCCTATGGCTCTCATTTGGCGTTGTGGTAAACATCCTCGTCGTGACCCGATTTTTAACAAAATTGGCCATGTCCGAGATCACACAAGCCCCCTAGATGTGGGTGTACATTCCACAAATCAACAGGAATTCTCCCAAAATATTGCACATCAAAATTTCGAGAAATAACGATGAGGAGTCTTCGAATTTTCATTAACACACGCGATACGCAGACACTCGTCCTGCGTAAAAATAGGAGGGTACAATTCGGTCTATTTACGTAATCATTTCAATTAGTAAGCACGACAATGGCAAGTGAAAAGGAAAAGATGGGTGAGAAAGTCCCACTGGACTCAGACCAAGATAAGCATGCTCATTTGAAGAAGTTATTAGATACCTTCGACACGGCGATGCTCGTCACAGGTATGTATCGTTGAGATGAATACTCGTTCGAAGAAATCTCAGAGATTTAAATTTGGTTAGTCTGCGATAATAAGCTGCGAGGTAGACCTATGTCCATTGGAAGCTGCGATGACAACGGAGACTTGTGGTTTGTCACCGGGTAAGCGGAGTTTGAAAAATATGTCTTCAACTCCTGCTAAAGTATATCTTTAGAATTGATAGCCCAAAAGTCATCGAAGCAAACAAAGACAACAGAATTGTTGCCACTTTTGAGAAAGGACAAAAGTACTTAAGCATTTCTGGACATTCTGAGATTGTGAAAGATCAAGCAAAGATTAACGAAATCTGGAAGGATGCTTGGAAAGCTTGGTTCCCAGGAGGTAAATTATATATATTATATGCCACATTATCTAATCCATTGCCAGGCAAAACCGATCCGAACCTTTGCCTGATGCGAGTCAGAGCGGAGGAGGCTGAGTACTGGGATAATACTGGCACAAAAGGCATCAAGTACTTTTTGGGCTACATGACAGCTCTCGCCAAAGGAACGACTGTCGAAGATGAGATCCGTCATGATCCACACAGACACGCAAAATTGGAGATTCAAAGCTAATCGACATTTGTATGTAATCAATCCAAAGAGATTGAAATATGAAATAAATTGATTACACAAATCCAGTCAGTATCGGAAGGAGCATATTATAATGTTTATTACTTTATTTATTTTGCTTGTTAGCCCTCTTGGCTTTGATTTCAGATTCGCGCACGACTTGTTTGTGCTTGTTCGATGCGTAGTGATTATCTAATCTGTATAATTTATAAACAAACATTAGTCAAAGATATTATGGCAGTTGAAATGACTTACTGGTGTTGGGATTTAAACCCCTTCTTGCATGTTTCGCAGTAGAAATTTCCTTTTGATTTCTCGTGCTTCTCTTCTTGTTCGTGCTCCTTCATCAAGCTATCGACTTGTTCCTCATACTTGTCATCTTCTCCCACGAACTTTGTCACTTTGGACTCGTCGTACTCGTTGCGCACAATTTCACCGAGCGCAGTGTTTTCATCAGCCTCTTCGTCTTCTTTCTTTAACTTTTCTTCGTAGTCTTGTTGAACCTTTTTAACGAACTGTACGTTGGCTTGAATGTTCTTCCGTGTTTCAGCCTCTTTTTTTGTCTTTTCGAACCTTTGATAGGCACTAGATTTCTTAATGACAATGCTCGTAATGAAAACAACACCCAACTACTACTTTGTTAGATGATGATGTATCATAGTTTAAATGAAAAAAAGAAGCACTTACGGAAGCGCCAATTCCAATCAAATATGTGATCATGGTCTCGACTAACCAACCATCATTAATAATTTGACCTCGTTTGTTATGTCACAATTACGTACTCTTTTCCTGGCGTTCACGACGCTCTTCTTCGCGCAAAGCCTCTTCGTAAGTCTGCTTTGCATCTTTGAATTTGTACTTTTTACCGGTTGACTCGCTCGTGAAGTGTTTTTCATCGTCTGTTTGGCGCTTCATTTTCTCCTGTTCATCTATCGAAGTTACGGTTAGTATCATGCTAAGGCAGAGTACGATTAATGCATACCTTCAAACTTGAAGACATCTTCATTGTATACTGTTTGTCCGAAGCTTAATAAGCGATCATAGCGCTCACGCTTGACAGGATCAGACAAGATTTCGTAAGCTAAAATTTTCATGGTTAAACCTTGTTATTTAAACAATCAAATCGAGAATTATACCATGCGATAATTCTTGAAATTTTTGCTGCGCGTTCGCATTCGTTTCGAAGTCTGCAATCTTATCTGGGTGATATTTTACTATTATTTTAAAATAAGCTTTTTTCAAATCTTTCTCCGAGGCTATCTGATCCACCCCCAATGCATCGTAATAAGTTTCCTTCTTCTTCCTAATTTTTTAAATAAATGGTGGTTTATACAGAATGGATCGCTAATTTGGATCTTACTTTTTTGGTTCTGCCGCGGTAACGCATAAACTGAACGCGAGTACAAGAACGACAATAACTGCGAACTTCATGTTGTGTTATCACTTCAAAATTCGACGGCAAATGAAGTCCGAAAATTAATTAGAACAAAAAGATACTGCGTGCGTTCTATTTTATTATTCTTAAAGCTATACATATTTTTTCAAAGATTCCACCCATCAATTTATTCTCGCTCCTAATGAAGGGTGTTGAGATTACGCGAGGGCAAACTCAAATCAACCTTCTCGCCCAGTGCACGAGTGAAGGTGTAGAGACCTGCAGCACCCAAAAGACCGGCAAAAATACCTATGAGTATGAGTGGTTAGATACTATAATCGTACTTCTGCTACAAACGGCTCAAAATACTAGTAAGATATTTAGATCCTGTATTACCTAAGCCGACGGTAGCACCCCAAGTGGACCCCCAGCTATCTTCAATGTAGCTGTTGGGATTTGCGGGGTCGTAGATGATAGTCATGGTGTCGCCCTTGTACACGGGGGACATTACACTGCCGCCAGTGAATCGGTACTACAGGAAACAAAAAACCATTAGATGCTTCAATTTTGGGATATATACTTTTTGTGGCTATAGTTAATATTTACGTACTTGTTGTCCATCTTGAGTGACGAAAGTATAGGTGGGAGTGTATTTTACTTTCTCCTCTTCAATATCCCGTTCAACTTCGCGTTCGACGCCGTCCACATCCTTAATCTTCTCACGACGCTAATAAAGTCATTTTAGTCACCGTCGGTTATAACGTGGACATAAATTGTTTGAAGGTAAGACGTAAGTGAGCTCAAAAAATACCTTTACGCGTTCCCTGACGCGAGTCTTTTCAACTTCGACTACAGAAGCGTGTGTTCTAAAAATGATAGCGTTAGTATTTAGTGGTCATTAATATTAGAATGCTCGAACTTAAAGAATTCGGCAGTGAGTTCCCAATAATAACGGCCATAATATTTTTAAAATAATTCAAATTATTTTAGAACCATCTTTTACTCTTAAATATAGTGTAAGATGCACGGCAGAATTAATTGAATTTTGTTTCCATTTGACGGAAGCAGATTTTCAAAAAGAAGCAATAATGACAAACAATATCTTCAACTAGACCCACCTAATGCCATAAGTTCTCAAACGTTTGACGCGGTTATGATGTCTATAAGCAAAGTATGCCAAGAATCCACCGCCAACGACACAAGCGCCGCCGCTGAGCATTCTAGCGATAGGAGTTTCAGTAAACGAGATACCCTTTCGGTCCATTTCTTTGTTGTCTTTAGTTTCAATAAATAAATAATGAGCACAGAAAGGGGGGGATTTTTTTTGCAAACAATTAGACCAGCTGTGGGTGTCCAAAAATGGTCTCGCCAAAAACTGGGAGAGAAGTCCACCCACACGCCAGTAATTTATTATCAATCCATTAAATACAACAAACGGATACACGCATAAACCACCTTTACTTTAGCGTTTTCGCATTTTTTTGTTGTTCGCCGTACTTCTGGAATCAGACCGTTTTTGGAAATCAACAGCTGACATAAAGTTTGTATCAGCGTGCTAGAGCGTACAAATCCATCTTTTAAA
>Ga0209960_1004474_pt1 | contig 10695 bp, 12 predicted proteins | sample ThiBiot_500_plan_2_FD_183947 | JGI IMG/M metagenome (GOLD analysis project Ga0209960, IMG submission 183947) | Wastewater bioreactor microbial communities from Cape Town, South Africa - Thiocy_expt_500_plan (SPAdes) | ecosystem: Engineered > Bioreactor > Thiocyanate-remediating >... | reverse complement strand
AAAAATCAAAATAAAAGATTAAACCTTTGCAAGAGTAAGAATATTTGCAATACAATCAATACTCATCCAAACTAGGCTACTATTTTTTTCATATTCTGGTTCAAGCAATGAAACTAAACAAGGAATTCCTCGAGAAGATAAGACCTTTTTTATGTGAAAATGATAAGTTTCCCAAAAAAAAAAAAAAAAAAAAAAAAAAAAAAAAAGGAAAAATGTTATTACAGTTTTTAAGGTTTTGCTATTTGATTCACATAATTGTTGTAAAAAGTATGCAGTTTCAGATCTAATTTCAATAGGGTATTGGGGAGAAGAGAATTGAAGAAGTACAGGAATTGCTCCAAGGGTACAAAGTGATTTTTGAATATTTTTTTGATTTTTTGCAATCTAATGATTTGGATTTTTTATCAATAACCAAGGTTTTTTTTAAAAAAAAAAAGAAAATAAAGAAAATAAAGAAAAACCTCATTAATAAAACTTAATAAAACTTTCTTCAAAGAATTTGAGGGAGAACTTTGAATAAGTTCAATCATTCCCATCAAAGGATATGCACCAAAGTGATTAATAAAATCGGATTTAAAATCTGGATTTTGTTGGACAAGTAGAAGCTATATTATTTTTATTATTATGATTGAAATATAAAATTTAAAATTGATATTAAATAATTAAATATGAACCAATTCTCGACATGATGATAGTATGGTATCTTCTGAACTTTCAATTTGAATATTTGAAAGTAATTTAGAGATCTCACTAATAAGATTTTTTAAGTTTGTTTCTTTATAGATCAAATCTGTCTCTTGAGCTGTGTAAGTTATTTTATTTTATTTTATTTTATTTTATTGGTTTATTTATGAAGTAAAAGAAAGGTGAAAGGAAAAAATTGAACCTTTTTCATCCAATTCTTCATCTATTTCAGCAAAAGGATCATCTTCATCATCTTCTTGTGCTAGGATCTATTAAATTGGTAAAAAACAACAAAATTAGAGAGAGAAAAGAAAAAAAAGGAAATTAAAAAGAGGAAGACGAACATTCCAATCTGCAACTTTAAGTCGTAAACTTAAAGATTTCGAACTTGTGGAATTAACTAAATTTAATTAATTTAATGAGAATGAAGTTATCAAAACCAATTAAGAAAAAAAGAAAAAAACCTCGGCTTACAACTGTGAAAAAATCAGAATAATCATCTTTTTCATGTTCATTTTCTGCATACATTCCTAAATCTATTGTTTGATTTTTTTGGGTAGGTTGAGGAGCACTTCTTTCTTTAGGTTTAGGTTTTGAGGCACTTCCTGATTTATTTCCCTACAAAAAAAAAAAAAAAAAAAAAAAAAAAAAAAAAAAAAAAAATGAATGGATGAACTTCAAAAAATAAATAAATAAATAAATTGATATAAAATCAAAGTACTCTTAATTTTGATAAATCTGAATCTGAAATGACAAAATCTGAATAATCATCTGTCTCAAGATCTTCTTGAAAGGCTTTCAAATTATCTTTCCATTCTCCTATATTATTTTTAAATAATTTAGTCCTTTTTTTTGATTTGTTCAACTAATTGATTATATACCAGTTGATCCTCCAGAATCTTCAAAATCAACATCTAAATCCAAATCATCATTATCAAAATCATCAATAAGGTTTGTAGTAGTCAAAGAATTTTGTCTTAAAAGCAGTGGTTCTTGAGAAGATTTGTTTTTCTTTGATAATGATTCTTTATCTTTAGACTTCTTTAATTCTGGTGATTTTGATTGATTTTTTACAACTTGATTTTTTGGTACAATAGTCTGACCTCCTTCTAATGTCAATTCTCCTGAAAAGTCTTCATCCCAAACATCTTTTTTTTTTAAAAAAAAAAAGTGTGTTTAAAAAAGTTTCAGAAAAAATAAATTCAATGACACAAGAAAAAATGAAAAGAAAAAGAAAAAGAAATGTAACCTGATTCTTCTTCCATATATTTTCTTTCAATTTTTGTTTGATTTGAAGAAATACTTCTTCCTTGATCAGAATCTTTTGATTCTTTTCTTTGATTAGGTTGATTTGGTTGATCAAAAACTTCTTTTTCTGGTGGTTTTACAAACATTGAAATTGATCTTTGTTTAAATGCAGCTTTTGACATCTTAATTGAGCTATCTTTTTCTTAATTTTTTGAAATAAAAAAGAAGTTGATTTAAAGGTAATGTATGTTTTTACAATTAAATTCAATAAAATTAAATTAAACCAAGGGCCTCATTCCATTCTTGAACAGTTTTAACAGCTTCTTGAAAATCAGGTAATTTTTTTGCAGGTTCATCTTCAGTTTTCTTTGATAATTATATTTTAGTCAGAGAATTAATTAAAACAAAGAATTAATTAAAAAATGAAATGAAATGAAATGAAATGGAACTGCTTTTGATGTTTTTATAGCACTTTGAATCCATTTATGTTTTTTAAGTTTTGCAGCAGAAACCCTCAAGTTTGGATCTTTTTGAAAACATTGCATAAAAAAGTCTTCTAATCTAAATTCAGAAGAAATTATATTGTTAAATAAATAAATTTTTCAAAATAAATAAATAAATAAATAAATAAATACTGTTCAGATATTGGACTTGGTAAAGGAGGATGATCATCTTGAACAATTTTAAACATTGCTGACATAGGTGGAATGTTTGAGTAAGGAGGATCACCAGAAATTAATTCTATAACAGTACAACCAACACTCCTATTTTTCCAATTAGGAGATAATGTTAGTTTGTTTGAAAATATTTCATGTTCATTTTCATGTTCAAAGAAAGAAGTAAACCAAATATCAGATGCTGATGTAGTTCCAGTTAATTCTATCACTTCAGGAGCCACTATTTATTTTATTGTTTTAAAAGTCTGGTTTCCTTAATTTGAGAAGAAAGAAGTTAATAATTTTTACTCCAATATGGAGTTCCAACAACGGTATGTTCATCCATTTCATTTAAATTAGTAGCTACTCCAAAATCAGCAAGTTTAACATGTCCTTCTTTAGTTGTTAAAATATTTGCACCTTTTAACAAAGAAGAAATTAATATTAAATTGATTACTCCAGTTTTTTTAAAAAAAGATCACACACCTTTAATATCTCGATGAATAACTCCCTGAGCATGAAGATAAATTAATCCGTCCAAAACTTGTGAAGTATAAACAGCCATTAACCTCTCCGGAAACTTTCCAAATATTTTACAAATTCCTTGAAGTGAACCACTCTCACAAAATCTTAAAGTTGAATTTAATTATAATGTTTATTTTGTTGAAAATAAAGTAATGAATGAATAAGGAATAAAACTCTAAAATAATATTCAAGTGTTCCTTCGTTTTTGTAAATCCAATATATTTCACAATGTTGACATGGTTTAATTTTTTTAATAAATCAATTTCGTTCTATCAATTTGGAGTTTTAAATTTTTTTTTTTTGAAAAAAAGTTGTAATGAAAAACAAAGTAAAAGAAAAAAAATCAATCAATCAAAAAAAATTACAGTAAGTGATGTGATTTCTTGTTGTTGAAGATTCCCTAATGATATTTGTTTAATTGCAACAACCTCTCCTGTCTCAATATCAAGCCCCTGATAAACTGATCCAAATGCACCTTTTCCTACACAATCACCAAGTTGCTAAAATAACCCAAATTAATAATTTTTTAAATTGTTAAAATCAATCAATCAAATAGATCAATAATTCATCAACTTAATAATAAAACATACATATTTTCCAATGGTTTTGGTCATCCCCATTGTCTCCCTTCGTTTTCGTTCCTTTGCCATTCTTGTTATCCTTTTCTCTCTTCTATTTCTCTTGAACAAATACAACTACAGTCTATTCTAAAGAAAGTATTACTTCTTTAGTTTTCTCTTCACTCTTTAGGTTTGTAATTTGCTTTCCTTCTCTCTCTCACTTCTATTATATTTTGTACTATTTAATATTAAGAACTTCAGGTTGCATAAATAATTTTTTTCTTTTTTTGTTTCAAAAATTTTTCTAATTGTTTTTTTTTTTTTTCGATTATCAGTTTTTTAATTCATTTTCATCAAGAATATCATTCTAAATAGTTTCTTAGTGATTTTTTAATGATTTTGAAGAGTTTTGGTTGATTTTGGTTGATTTTTTGTTGATTTTTCTTGATTTTTTGTTGATTTTTGATTGATTTTTTTAAAGTTTTCTATTATGAAAAAAACCGCCAAAAAATGAGAAAAAATAGAAAAAAACATGGCGAAAAAGAAATCAAAAGGAGGGAATCGACCTGAATATGTCGAGTTTGATCCAAAAGCTAGGAAGTAAGTTTTTAACCGATGATTTATTTTATTTTTACTCTCACAATTTCAATTATGATTGTATCACTTTCACAGTTGTTAGTTTGTGATTATTCTTTTGTTTTTTTTTGAAGAAAATGTTTTCTTTCAATTTGATGACTTTTTTTTTGAAATGAAAGCCTGTCAATTTGTTGATTCTTTCAATTTGATTTCAATGTCTTTGTGTCAATTCTTTCATTTCATTATTCATTTTGTTGAGTATTTTGTTGAGTATTTTGTTGGTTATTTTTGTTGCTTATTTTGTTTCTTTGTGGTTGTCTTTTTGTTTTGAAAAAATTGAATTGGATAAACCACGTGATTTAATTGGAATGGATCGAAGGAAGTAAAGTGAAATTGGATTCAAAAATAATTTATGAATTCAATGTTAGTTAATGTTTAATAATTATTCAAATAAATAGGGAATACTTAACAGGATTTCATAAAAGAAAAGTTGAAAGACAACAAAAAGCAATTGAAGAGAAAAAACAAATGCAAAAAGATGCAAAGAAAATGGTGAAAGCGAAGGTTTTTCTTTCTTGGTTTCATTTCAATATAACTTAAGGAATTATCAAAAACGGAAACCTATTCATTAATTTAGAAAAGGGAAGAGTTAAAACAAAAAATTGACGAGATGAAAGAAGGCTTTTCATGTTTCTTTCTTTCTTCAAAAAATATATGATTTTTCTTTGAAAAATATTGAATCTTTTTTTGATAAAGTAGAAGGATTACAAGAAGTTGAACAAATTCAAGAAGAATTAGAATTCAAAAGTTCAGATTTAGTAACAAAAGTTGTTATTCAAACATTTGAAGAGGAACAAGAACAAGAAGATGCTAAAGAAGAACAAGAAAATAATGATTTCAAAGAAGAAGAACAAAAACAACAAGAACAAGCTACAACTAAAAAAACTCCCAATGTATCAAAAAATCCTAAACCTGCTCCAAAATCTACAAAGGTAATCACTTTTTTTTTTTTCTTATTCATTTTTCATTACTAATTTCAACAAAAATAAATAAAATAGTCAAAATCTAAGAAAAAGTTTGTTTTTCTTTTTTCTTTTTCTCTTTTTCTTCCTTATTTTCGATTTCTCAACCTAACTTTTTTTTTTTCTCCTCATCAATAGGCACTTCACTCCAAAAAACTCTAAAGTGAAAAAGAAACAACCATTCAATAGAAAATCAAAAAAAGGTTCACGCTCATAGAAAAAAAATAGATAAATATATAATTGATGAATTGAATTTGTATTTCCCTTTGAATTTGTATTTGAAAAAAAATAAATAAAAAAAAAATAAATAAAAAACCAAAAGAATTCTCTCTAGAATTCATTTTTATAATGATCATCATTTTTTTTTTTTTCTCACCACCATTTTTTTTTTTTTGATTATTCCTTTTTTCCGAAAATATTTTGACCATTTTTAGACAGTTTGAAAACAAAAAGACAATGAATCAGGTAACCTTTTTAGTAGCACGGTTTAAAAATTTTTATTGGTTGAAAATTTGTTGCCAGAACCGGAAAAAAGGTTTTTTTTTTTCTTCGAAAAAAAATGGCCAAACTTTCAGAAAAAAACGGTTAAAAAGACTGTTTCGAACTATAAACCCAATTTTTTTATAAAAAAAGAACAAAATTTCAAATTTGCAAAAAACTTACCTTTGTCATAATTGTTCTCAACTTTTGCTCATGGAATGAATGAAGAACAATTTTGTTTGCTTCTTTTTTTTTCCTTTTGGGCACTTTTCCACCTTTTCATCGAAAAATTATAAGAAAAGGGGGGAAAATGAAAAATGCAAAATCTAAAATTTGGAAAAATGGGAATGTTTAGAATCGAGTTTCAACATCTCATTCACAACAAGACATACATTAATATCTCAAGATTCAACTCCAAAAAGAATTATCGAGGAAGATTTTACAGGAAAAGAAAAAAAATTTTTTTTTTACTTTTTTCACCCAAATTCTTGTCACCAACAAAATTCACTTTTCCACCTTTTTCTAAAAAAACATTGAAAAAAGGGAGAAAATGAGAACAACGAAAAACTTTGAATTGAAAAATGAGAGTGTTTAGAATCGAGTTTTAATATTTCATTCAAAGTGAAGGTACTTCGAGATGTTGAGATTCAACTCCAAAAAGAATTTTTGAGGAAGATTTCAAACAGGGCGAGAAAATAATTTTTGAATTAGTTTAGAATTAGAAAGTTTGGATATGATTCCTTTATCCAACAAAAAGAAACAAGAAAAAGAAACTCAAAGTATGATAGAAATAGAAAAAAGTGATTCTCCAACATAATCCTTTCATTTTGGACAATTTTTATTTGATTTGATTATTTTCCCATCGAAGTAGGTCAAGTTGAAATGCTTGAGTGTTCTATTGCTTTTTTGTTCCCTTTTAACGGTTTTTTTTCCAAAAGTGGAGAGAAAAATCAACCAATGAAATTTTTTGTACCCTGCTACCTTTTTAGGCAAAAAGCAAGAAAACTTCGAATCAAAAAACAGTTTTCAATAGATTTTTTTTTGCTTGCATTTTTATTTTTTTTTTTCTCTTTCAAATCTTTAAAAGTTATCATTTCTTTTTCTTCTTCTTCCTCCTTCTCTTTCTTCACTTTTCATAATAAATCAAAAGTAAATCAAAAGTCAAAACAAAGCAAAATTCCAACTTGTAATAAATCATTCATTCAACAAATCGTATACAAGAAAGAGAATCGAGGTCTTTGGTGAAAGAATCTATGACTGAAAGAAGAAAAGAATTTTGAACGATGAAGAAGAAAAAGGAAAATCAATGACAAAGGGAGGAAAGACAAATGAAAGCGAATAACTCAGAATCGTTATTGATTGATTTGTTTCAATAACGTTTGAACTATTTTTTTCAAAAAATCAATAAAAATAAAAAGGAATCTAATCTCTTGATTGATTTGAATTGAATTGAATTGAAGACCCTTGTTTGTTGAGTGGAGTGGAGTTTATTTGAGTCTTAAACATCTCCTTTTCTTTCCCAAAATCCATTATTTTTTTTGTTATTTCAATTGCTTCTTATAGCAAACTTTTCCTAACTAAGACTCCCATTCAGAAAAAAAAAAAAAAAAAATCAAAAATCAAAAATCAAAAAAAAAAAAAAAAAAAATCAAAAATCAAAAATCAAAAAAAAAAATCATCAATAATTCAAAAATCATCCAATCTTTTTCAATTCTATCTCTTCTTCTTCAACATTAACACAATACTATTTTAAAAGATTTTTTGTTTTTTTGTTTTTTTTTGCTGATCTTTTTTGAAAAAAAATCAATAGGAAAAGAAGAAGAATTTGGAGGTTTGTTTCAGGGCTTTTTATTTGTAAAGTGCAGCTCTCTCCAATAAGTAAATTCCCGCTCAAAAAAAAAACAAACTCCTAAGTAAATTTTCTTTATAATTAATCTTATACTTTCATATAACTTCTTATAACTCTATCTTCTAACTCATTCATTATTATATTAAGTCTCTTTTATCATTTTTACATATCATAGTCTTATATTTCTTTGTTTCAGAAAAAAAAAAAAAAGGAAAGGTTAATTGTTTTTATTTTTGGAACCCTTGATTCGTTTGTTTTACTATTAATTATATTACCATATTTCTAATTCTCTATCTTATTGTATTATTAGATAGTTAGACCAGTGACTATATAGAAAAAACGAACAAATAATAGTTTGGGAAGCTTATACCTTCGGACCATTTTTTTCAAACTTTTCAGGAGAAAAAAAAAAAAACCTTTGAAATTAATTAGCTCATAACAAATTCAAAATTAGAAGAAGGAAGATAATAATCACTATTATTGCCATCATAATCTTAGAATAATATTAATTGAAGTTTTTTCTCACTCTCTCAAATTTGAACATTTGAAATTAAGCAAAGCTGGAGCCTCTAGGGACATTGACACTCTCAGATATTTATAAACCAGCAACGACAAAGAAGAATAATGTATCCATGAGTGCAACAAAAAGAAAAAGTGTTTTTCTGAGAAGAGGAGAAGAGGAGTTACCGGTGGAATTGAAAGAGAAGTTGAAAGATATATATATGGAATTTTTAAATGGGATTTCAACCGAGAAAGCTTATAGAATTTTAAAGGCAAAAATTTTAGAGAGTTATGCTCAAAAAGATGTATTTTGTATTTCAGATACAAAGAAGAGTTTTTTTTTCTTTACTTTCAACTAATTGATTTCTTTCCTTTATCCTTTTTTTCTCAATTAAAATGTTTTTTTTTTTTTTCATAGATGAGAGATATCTCCCCGAAGTTTTAGCCACTACGAATCATTTTCTTGCAGCAAAAGAAACAGAACTTACATTTCAAAAAAATGATACCATTACCATTCTTGCCTATCTTTCTCCTACTGTATTTAAGGTAAATTTATCATCATACTTTTGACTCTCTTTTAAATTGTAAATAAACATAAAAATTAGGGTGAATGTGAAGGAGTAATGGGCACTGTTCGAGTTGATGAAGTTACTCCATTTGATACTCCTACATGGGATAATTCTAATTCTCGTCCTAAATCAGTGTTGATATTCCCTTCTTCTCAAAAAATTAAAAGGAACTCAAATTCTTTAAGTCGAGGAGATACACCATTTTACCAACCTCCACCTCCTTATATACCTGAAAAAGAGAAAGAGAAAGACCTTCAAAAAGAAAGACATAAATCAAAAGAAAAAGAAAAAGTTCAAGAAAAAAAGGAGAAGACATTAGAAAAATCCCCAACAAAAGGAGAGAAAGAAAAACCTAAAGAAAAACCCAAAGAAAAGCCCCAAGAAAAACCTCAAGAAAAGATTAAGGAAAAGGAGAAAGAGAAGGAAAAAGAGAAAGAAAAAGAGAAGGAAAAAGAGAAGGAGAAAGAAAAAGAAAAAGAAAAAGAAAAAGAAAAGAAAAAAGAGAAAGATAAGGACAAGGAGAAAGAGAAAGAGAAAGAGAAGGAGAAAGAAAAGGAAAAGGAAAAGGAAAAGGAAAAGGAAAAGGAAAAAGAGAAGGAAAAAGAAAAAGAAAAGAAGATCAAAGAGAATGAAAAAGAGAAACCAAAAGAGAAAGAAAAAGGACCTCAACTTCCCAAAGAAAAAGAAAAAGAAAAAGAAAAAGAAAAAGAAAAAGAAAAAGAGAAGGAAAAAGAGAAGGAAAAAGAGAAAGAAAAAGAAAAGGAAAAAGAAAAAGAAAAAGAGAAGGAGAAGGAAAAAAAGAAGAAATGTTCTCAGGGTGACGAAAATGATCTAGCGAGTGGAAGTTCAAAAGAAATTCTTAAAGATTCAACATTAAAATCAAATCAACTAAGCCCTTCAAAAAACTCTACTCTTTCAAAAAAACAAAAAGAAGAATCTCCATTACTTACATCTGATCCAAATAAAACTAAGAGTTCTGAGGAACTTTCAACTCAAATCGAGGATCCAAAAAAGCTTGAAGAGGTTTCTTTTATTTTCTTTTTTTTTTTGTTGGTCATATTTGGAAAAAAAAAAAAAAAAAAAAAAAACTTCCATTCAAAAAAAAAAAAAAAGAAAAAAGTTCTGGAGCACTTGAAACAAAAAACCACTTTGACCACAACTTATTTTTGTTCATCAAACAAAACCTTGAAAATTTATTGGGCACAACAACAATTGTTCATATATATTTCTTTTTTTTTTTTTCAATGAAACAAAACTTTTCAGAACAAACAAAAGTCAAACACACAAAAAAGCTAGCACGGTTTAAAATTTTTTATTGGTTGAAAATTTGTTGCCAGAATCGGAAAAAAGGTTTTTTTTTCTTCGAAAAAAAATGGCCAAACTTTCAGAAAAAACGGTTAAAAAGACTGTTTCGAACTATAAACCCAATTTTTTTATAAAAAAAGAACAAAATTTCAAATTTGCAAAAAATCTTACCTTTGTCATAATTGTTCTCAACTTTTGCTCATGGAATGAACGAAGAACAATTTTGTTTGCTTCTTTTTTTTTCCTTTTGGGCACTTTTCCACCTTTTCATCGAAAAATTATAAGAAAAGGGGGGAAAATGAAAAATGCAAAATCTAAAACTTGGAAAATGGGAATGTTTAGAATCGAGTTTCAACATCTCATTCACAACAAGACATACATTAATATCTCAAGATTCAACTCCAAAAAGAATTATCGAGGAAGATTTTACAGGAAAAGAAAAAAAAATTTTTTTTTACTTTTTTCACCCAAATTCTTGCCACCAACAAAATTCACTTTTCCACCTTTTTCTAAAAAAACATTGAAAAAAGGGAGAAAATGCGAACAATGAAAAACTTTGAATTGAAAAATGAGAGTGTTTAGAATCGAATTTCAATATTTCATTCAAAGTGAAGGTACTTCGAGATGTTGAGATTCAACTCCAAAAAGAATTTTTGAGGAAGATTTCAAACAGGGCGAGAAAATAATTTTTGAATTAGTTTAGAATTAGAAAGTTTGGAT
>Ga0209960_1004472_pt1 | contig 10700 bp, 9 predicted proteins | sample ThiBiot_500_plan_2_FD_183947 | JGI IMG/M metagenome (GOLD analysis project Ga0209960, IMG submission 183947) | Wastewater bioreactor microbial communities from Cape Town, South Africa - Thiocy_expt_500_plan (SPAdes) | ecosystem: Engineered > Bioreactor > Thiocyanate-remediating >... | reverse complement strand
ATTCAGGAGAAAAAAAATAAAGAAAAGTAATAAGTTTGGAAGTTTAAATAAGGTTAAAATTGAAAGCGTTTGTGTGTATTGTTGGATTGAAAAAAAAGGAAGTGCAAAAGGTTGAGAGGGAGAAAGAATCGATAGTGCCCGTTAAATTTTTTCCCGGCCCCCGGCAAAAGATTTGTAATGAAAATGTTGAAGTTTACTGCAATTTTACATCAATTCAAAATCAACTTGTTGTAGAGAAGATGTCCAAGTTGTTCTTCGATTTAATTCAATCAATCTATAGAACCAGAGAGATTTTAAATGCATCAATTATAAAAAGATTGTTCTTGCAGTCAAGTATTAATCATGGAATATATTAATGGAATTGATTGAATTGCAATGAAATGAAGAGATATCTCTTTCAAATAATCTTGCTTCTCTGGATGAAAGAATAATTTTAAGTCAGAGGAAGTGAATTCACTTTGAAGTTATCTTAAAGGTTTCAAGGATTAAGTGCTCACTATTATTTGATTTATTGTGCAGCAAAAGATTCAAAATGAATGATCAATAACCTCAAGAACCATCAACTACATTTATGAAAGTAAAAGAATAAAATAAAATCAACATAAAATAAAAATTTGATTCTTTTCAATAGGATTACAATAACTCTTGGATTTATCATTTGAATTGATCATCTCTTGAATTTTTTATGCCAAATCCTTGAAAATATCATCAAATAAATTTTTAACTTGCTTAGTTCCTTCTTCTACTTTTTTAATTTGTTCTTCTGTTGGTTTTGGAGCATAAGTTTGGTTATCTTCTCTTTCTAATATCGCAAGTTGTAAATCAAGTTTTCGAAGTTCTGCTTGAACAGCTGGATCCTTTTTAATTTTTGAAAAATATTAGCATATTACTATTAGAATTCAAATTGAATAAAAACATGATTGGAGATATCGTTGTAACAATGAATCAGAATTCAAAATAAATAAAAAAATATCATCGGAACAACAAAAGAAATTGTATCAATCATAAAATGAATAAATAATAATTGTTTGATAAATAAATAAATTACTAACCTTTTGATTTTGTCTCATTTTTACCATATCCTCATGAGTTGGAGCCAAAGACTTCTTTGTATTTGTCTCAAGGTTTCCAAACACATTTGATTCCTTTGACGACACTTGAACACAAGGAGACTCATCAGCAGGGGTCAATGTCGACCTATCTGTCACAACAATTTCCTTCTTCGAGTTCTCAAGCTCCGACAAATACGCAGCAGAACCTTGATAATGTCTTTCCAATTGTGCACGTAGAGCGTCGTTATTCATGTGCCCAAGTATTTGTTTTTGATGATGATTCCTATATTGTAATGAGGTTAGAGTTAGAATAGGAGCGAGTTATAGGTTTGATTATGAAATGAAAAACAAAAGCGAGATGGAAGGAAAAAGAACAAAGTCACGTGAAGAAAAGTATAAAAACAATGTTTTTTTTTTTTCAATTCTCATCTTGCAACAGTAAACTGTAACTTGTAAAACTCTTTATAATTTAGAATTTGTTCTTCAGATTCAATGAATATTAACAATCAAATACTTTAAAAAAATCTTTTTCTATTTCTTTTCTCTTTTCTCTTTTCTAGTTTTTTTTTTTTCTTTTTATTGAAAGTTTTTGAACTTTTTTTTCCAAAATCTCAGACTTGAGATCTGGGAAACTGTAAACCTATTTATGTTTAGGTTCAATGATAATTTGATAAATGTTTTCAAAAAGATCTCATTTTTTTATTAAAGAAACAATTTCTTTTCTCTTTTTTCTTTTGTTGTTGTTGATTTCTCTTTCTCTTTGATTTTCGGTTCTTTACTAAAAATTTTTTCTCTCTCCTATCAGGTTCGGCCTTTGGATTGAAAAAGCAAAGGCGACAAAGTTAGAATAGATTGGATCAAACTAGCAAAGTAAGCTTTTTTTTTAAAAACTGTTTTCAAATCAAACACTTTATGAATCATTTTCTTCAACAAAAAGGAACAATCAATCAATCAATCAATCAATTAATCAATCAATCATGACAAGAAATTTTATTACAGTTGATAAAGGTTATTCAAACCTTAAAATTATGACTTATAATCTTCTTGCTCAAGCACTTTGTAAAAGGTTTGAATTTTTATTTGGAATCAATACTTTTTTTTTTTTTGATGAAAGAAAAAAAAAATTAATAGAGAATATTTTGAATACACTTCGAAATTAGCATTGAAATGGAGTCATAGAAAAAAGAAATTACTTGATGAAATCTGTCATTATTCTCCTGATATTGCATGTTTTCAAGTAATTTCAATTTCAATTTATTTAGATTTAAAAAAACTACTTCATTATTTTATGAACATATAAAAAAGGAGGTAGATAATTATGAAGAATGGTGGAAACCTGAACTTTTAAAACATGGATATGAAAGTGTTATATATGGAAATCAAACAAAACAATATTCTCTTTCAATTTTCTACAAAAAAGAAAAGTAAGTAAATCTTCAATTGTTCCCAAAAATGAAGAAAAAAATATTAACAAGAACTTTTGAAAAGATTCAAACTTCTTGAGACAAAGACTTTAGAATTAAATGATGTTGCAGGAAAATATCAGAATTTTAAAACCAATAATGTTGCTTTGATTACAGCTTTTGATGCGGAATTAGTTGGTGAAGATGGAAATAAATTTCAAAAAAAATTGGTCATTGCAAATCAACATCTTTATTGGAATCCAGAACCACCAATTCTTAAACTCATGCAAGGATATTCTACATTTATTAATGCTCAAGAATTTGTAAAAAAGTATGATTGTCCTTTCTTTTTTTGTGGAGGTTCTCTTTCTTTTCTTTTATTTCTTCTTTTTTTTTTTAAAAAAAAAAAACAATTGTTATTGACCAAATATTATTATTTAGATTTTAACTCTTCACCAGATGAACCCCTCTACTTTAAATTGAAAAAAAAACCTTTAATTGAAGATCAACTTTCTCGTCTCACATTACCACCAAGTACAATGATGACTCAAGATGACTCAACATTAATCCCAGTTAATGAAAGTGATATTAAAGAGTTTAACTTATTTGTTTCTTCACTTCTTGATAATTTTGAAACTCTACCAAAACTTGAAAGTGCATACTCAAGTTATCAACTTCTTATTTCAGAGGGAAGTGAAAAATCAAAACATATTGAAGGAGATGCCGAACCATTATTCACAAATTTTGCGAGCTGGAAAGGAACAATAGACTATATTTTTTACCCTGAAAATCAAAACATTCAATTAAAAGAAATCTTAAAACTTCCTGATCAAGAAATTGTAGCATCTCAAACAGCCCTTCCTAATGACATCTATGCTTCAGATCATCTTTGCTTAGTTGCAAACTTTTTGTTATGATCAAATTCAAAAATAATAAAAAGTGCAATTTTTTTTGATAAGTTATAACATTAAAATTTCATCTAATTTTTACAATCAAAGCTCTTCATATTAAACCAAACATTTGAAAGCTTTTGATAATTTTATACCACAAGGAATCAATTCTCTCTTTCAAGAAAAATCAGTTATTGGCTCTTAAGTTTCAAGTAGTTATCAGAAAGAAGTACAATGAAGCAGAAAATAAAAGCAGCATCAGTATCTTTTTTAAATCAAGGAATAAATTAAAAAAATAAATAAAATAAAAATAAAATAAAAATAAAAATAAAAATAAAAATAAATTTAAACTTAAATATTACCAATAAACCCAAGTTGTAACCTCAATTTAAATCTTGTTTCATTTGGATTTCTTTTAAATGATTCCAATAATTCAACAACCCTTGTATAATCTTCTTTTCTACTTTGAAATTCTTTTCCTCTTTCTTTTGCAATATCAATTAATGGTTCTTCTTCATCTTTTGGATTTGTATCCACTTCTCTTTCACTTGCAAATATGTATTCCATAATTGTAATATATCCAAAATAACAGACGATCCAAAATGGTGTTTCTCCATTATTATTTTTCTTATTGATATCAACTCTTTTATCATTTAATAATAATTTCACAATTTCAATAGATCTTTTTTGACAAGCAACAAAAAAAGGTGTTGCACCAGTATTTGTTTCTTGATTAATATCAACTCTTTTATCATTTAATAATAATTTAACAATTTCAAGATGTCCATTCCAACAAGAAACCCAAAAAGGTGTATTACCATATCTATCTGTTTTATGAATATGATCTACCCTTTCATCATTTAATAATAATTTAACAATTTCAATATATCCTCTCCAACAAGCAATCCAAAAAGGTGTTTGATCATTCCCACTTGCTTTATTGATATCAGCTCTTTTATCATTTAATAATAACTTTACAATTTCAGTACGTCCATTATGACAAGCAATATAAAAAGGAGTTTCGCCGCATATATGTACATTGATATCGACTCTTTCATCATTTAGTAACAATTTTACAATTTCAGTTTGTCCTTTTTTACAAGCAATATAAAAAGGTGTGTAACCATCTTGATTTTTCTTATTTATATCGAATCTCTGATCATTTAATAATAATTTTATAATTTCAATATGTCCAAATTCACATGCAGCATAAACAGGTGTTTGACCACTATCCTTTGCTTGATTGATATCCTCAATTCTCTTATCATTTAATAGTAATTTCACAATTTCAATATGTTTATTTTGACAAGCAATATAAAAAGGTGTAGTATTATGATTATCTGCTTTATTGATATTAATTCTCTCATCATTTAATAATAATTTAACAATTTCAATGTATCCAAATTCACAAGCAATATAAAATGGAGTTGCTCCATTCCTATCTGCTTTATTTAGAGTTACTCTCTCAACATTTAATAAAATCTTTACAATTTCAGTATGTCCACAACGACAAGCAATCCAAAAAGGTATCTTTCCATCATCTTCTTTTACATTTAAACTAATCTTTCTTCCACTTTCCAAGAGATATTTCACAATTTCAATACGTTTAAATTCACAAGCAAGATAAAAAGGTGTTGCACCAAATTTATCCTTACAATTAATATCAATTTCTGGATTTTGAAATAATTCTTTAACTTCCTCAATTTTTCCATCTCGACAAGCAATAAGAAGATCTGCTTCCATCTTTTTGAGATTAGATTCTATTCTATTTATTCAAAGAATTAATTAAATTTCAAAGTCTCAAATATAATGATATAATAAAATTTATACTTTTTGAGATTCTATAAATGTTGTCTTGAGGAGATGTAGCTTGTTATTATTCTTCTCTTTTGCTCTTGTAGATGTAGTTGATTCCAAAGCTCTGATCTTTTCTCCAACTTCAATATTGCAATTATCAATCCCTGAAATTATTCAACTTGCAACTGTATTTGACCTATTTCACTTTTTTTTCCAATAAAATCATTAATTTGAATAGTTTGAATAAATTTACTCTCTCAAGAAGATTTTATCATCACTTTTCTAATCAATTTCAGAAGACAGATTTTTTGAAGAGATTCTATTATTGAGTTTATAAGTTGGGGAGATGAATGAAGAAAGAAAAAAAAAAAACAAATAGAACGGAGATGCTCCGAATCAAGTGCCAGCTTGGAGAGGAGAAGAGGTAATTTTTACTTGCATTTTATTAAAACTCACCTATACAATAAGCTTATAAGAGAAAGAGATATACAAGATGAGATAAGAAATATTGAAATGATAGTTGGATATTTATTGAAGTCCTTTTGTTTTGGAAAGAAAAGCATTGCAAGAGAATTGAAAACAATTGCAGAAACTAGAAATGAAATGTTTATGAAATATAAACATACAAACAAAGAGAAATCAATTGAAATAGAAGATAGATAGAAATAGACTATAGATTGAGAGAGATAGAACTTATTGATTTATTAAATAAAAAATATAATAGAGTTTTGACTATTTCACAACTATCTCCGTTTGTTGAGTTAAAGTTTCGACTTCAAGAGATTTATGGATGTCGGCTTGCTTTAAGATTTCAAGATGAAGAGGTTTTCATTTGCATTTTAATTTTAATTTTATTTATTGTTGCATTGATTACTTATTGTGAAATTCTAATTTATTTGAACAAAATTCAAATTTTAGAATGAAATGGTCACACTTGATAGCCAATATGAATATGAATATGCTGTTAAACATATACAAAAAGATGGAACATTAAAATTATTTTTACATGAAGAAGAAGGATCTCTTCATGATTTTTGTTTGATTTCATTCTATTAGTCTTATTTTTTTATTATTATTGATCTAAAAACTTTTCTTTTTTGAAAAAAAAGCAATAGAATATGGGAGTTCAAATGAAAGTGTATTAGAATATGTAAAAGGAGATTCACTTGGATCTGGAGCTTTTGGAACTGTATTTAAAGCATTTAATTCTTCTCATGGAACTATTATTGCATTAAAAGTTTCTTTTTCATTTTTTTCTTTTGAAAAATAAAATAAAAATAATAAAATATAAAATATTAACCAATTAACTCTAGGAAATTACTTTGGATTTTGATCAAGATAATCAAAATGTTATTTTTTTTCTTCTTCTCAATAATAATATTTTTTGAATTAACTAAAATAAAAAAATCTACAACTTCATTTAAATCAGGAATTAGAATTAATAAAGAATGAAATCAAGTTATTCTCAAATTTTAGACACCCTCATTTAATTCGTTATCTTGGAACAGATATTAATCCTCCAACAATCTCTATTTTTATGGAATATGGTTTTCTTTCTTTTTCATGAACATTTTTTTTTTGAAAAATAAAAATAAAATTAAAAATAAAAATAAAATTAAAAATTAAAAAAAAATAAAGCTCCCTTGGGTTCAATAGCTTCTTTATTAGCGAAATTTGGAGCATTCCCAGAGAATGTAATTCGCAATTATTCAAGGTAAAGTTTTTTTTTGAAAAACATCAAGGGAAAATAAATTCAATCTCATTTGATATTTACCAATAGACAAATATTACTGGGTTTGAAATATTTACATCAAAATAGAGTTGTTCATAGGTTTTCTTTATTGTTATTTTTTGTTGTTATTTTTTTAATCCTTTTATTTTTCAGAGATATAAAAGGGGCAAATATATTAGTTAGTTCTCCAGGAATAATAAAACTTGCAGATTTTGGTGCTTCTGCAACACTTAAAGTCCTTTTTTTTCCTTCCTTTTATTTCACAACACTGAAATAATTGTTTTTTTTTTCAAAAAAAAGACTTTTTCTGTTTCACATAATTTAAAAACTGTCCGAGGAACACCATATTGGATGGCTCCAGAAATTATTACAGAAACCGGACATGGGAGAAAATCAGATATTTGGTTTGCTAATTTTTAATTTTTCAACTTTTTTTGTTTAAAAATCAATCAAAAATATGAACTTTTCTTTTTTTTTTAATTAATTAATAGGAGTGTAGGATGTACAATAATTGAAATGGCAACAACAAAACCTCCTTTTTCTCATTTAGGTCCTATGCCTGCATTGTTTTATATTGGTTTCATTTTCATTTTCATTCTTATTTTCTCTCTTTTTTTTAATTTAATTTAATTTTCTTTCTTTTTATTTTAAAAAGGAACCACTGATGCTTTACCTGTATTCCCTCCAAACTTACCCTCTTCTCATTCTCTTCTCACTTCTTGTTTCTCAAGGAATCCAGAGAATAGACCAACAGCTGATGAAATTCTTGAAAATTTTGAGTTTGTAAATTGTAAGACTATTTTAACCGAGGAAGATGAATGATGAAAAAATAAAAATCGATTGTAGAAAAAAAATAAAAAATTAATTAAAAATTGATAATTGATAAACTTTGGATTTGTTTTGAGAAAGAAATCACTTGAAAGTTGAATCAAAACAGAAAACAGAAAGCAAAATGTGATCGAGGAAAAATCCTAAAGAAGAAAGGTCAACATCACAATCTACGATGGATCTCGATTCACTTCATCATCTCGCTTTGTGACAAAAAAACAAAAACAAAAATGAAAAGAAAAAACTTTTGTTTTTATAAAAAAAAAAAGCAATTCTATCTTAAATTTGTTTCAAATTTGTTTCAAAATACAATATTCTTCTTATATTTTATTAAAGATTGTTATATTTGAAACCGAAAAAACAGATTTTTTTCACTTTTTGTTTTTGTTTTTGTTTTTTCGGGTTATTTTTTCGGAAAATAAAAAAAAATTTTTTTTTTGATTTTTTTTAATTAATTTTTTTTTGTAACTTGTCCCTTCCATCTATCTTATTAAACAGTTTATCTGCTCTCAACCCCCCATTGTTATAATGTTGTTTTACAAACTCATTCTGTTCTCTTGTATTCTACTTCAACTGTCTCTTGGTTAGATTTCATTGATTCCTTCATTCAATTAATTTTTTTTTCTTTTCTTTTCTTTTTTTTTTCATTTTAATGGAATTGAACCCCATTAATTAATTATTTAATGAAACTATAGGTGATTTAGATTCAGGTGATAAAACTATATTGGAAGATTGGTATAACTCATTAGATTCTCAAAATTTGAACTGGGATTTCGAGAATCTGTGTTATGAAGGTGAAATTCAATGCGATGGTTCAGAACCTCAAAGAATTATAAAACTGTATAATTTTTTTTCCTTCTTATTTCTTATTTCTTATGATCTCTAAACATGATTTACATTATTTTATTTTTGGGCTGATTGAAGAGAGTTTAACTATGGGCTCCCAGGTACAATTCCAACTGAATTTGTGGGTTTAACAAGTTTACAAGGCCTGTAATTTTTTTTTTTTGGAAAAAAAAAAATCAGAAAAAAAAAAAATCAAAAAAAAACCAACAGGTACATCAGTTCAAGCGATGTTTCGGTCACAATCCCAACTGAACTAGGAAGCTTCACTTCCTTGCAAGAATTGTAATATGAAAAGATTTAAATTTTCATTTTGTTTTATTGTTTTATTCATCATAACTTTGTTTTTTTGTAAAAGATCTATTCAAGGTAGCATTTCAGGAACAGTCCCAACAGAACTTGGGGAGCTGAGAAATTTAACGACTTTGTAAATGCATTCTTATTTTATTGTGATTATTTTTTTTCATTAAACTTTAAATCTTTCAATAGACAATTGATGTGCAACATTAGTGGGACTATCCCTGTTGAACTTTGGAATTTAACAAGTTTAGAAACTCTGTAAATTTCATAAATATTCAATTTCATGTTAAAGAAAGAAAAAAAAAATGCAGAATGCTTTATACTACTCCTACAGGAGATTCAACTCCAGTTGGTCTTTCAGGAACAATCCCAGCAGGAATTTCGAATTTAATCAATGTACAATATTTGTAAATTTTTAATTTTCTTTTTCGTTTCCAAAATTTGAAAAAAAATAAAATAAAAAAAACGTTTTTTAAAAAAATGCAATAATCTTAGAGTAATATTGTCACAATGCTCAGGTACTATTCCGACTGAAATTGGAAATATGACAAACTTAACAGCTCTGTAAACTTAAATTTTAATTAATTTTATTAATAGTATTCATTTTTTTTTTTTTTTTTTGTAACTTCAAAAAAATTCAGAGGATTAGCATCAGAAAACCTTTCAGGAACAATCCCAACAGAAATCGGAAATCTGAAAAGCTTAATGCTCATGTAAACAAAAATATAATTCTAATTTTTATCATTCATTCATTCAAATTAAATTCAACAAAAAATAATAGGGCCTTCGTGTCAAATGAGCTTTCTGGTACGATTCCAACAGAAATTGGGAGGTTAACAAATTTAACTTTGGCGTAAACACTAATCATTCATTTTTCTTCATTTTCTTTTTCAAATCTCAAATATTTGAAATTTTCAAAAAAAAAAGACAAATTTCAGCATTTTGGTCCATAACAAGATCAGGTTTACCCTCAAAGACCCACATTTTAGGTACAATTCCCACTGAGCTTGAAAATTTAACACTTTTGAGTAGCTTGTAAAATTTTATTTTTTTATTATTATTTTTTTTTCATAATTCTGATCATAATAAATTCAAAATTATAGAGATCTAGGCGTAAACAAACTTTCAGGGACTATTCCTACCTTCTTTTTTACGATGCCATCCCTAAAAGATTTGTAAGATATTAAAAAAAACAACCAAAAATCAAACTTAAAAAGAAAAAAACCAAAAATCAAACTTAAAAACAAATATATTTATTTAGAAATCTTGCATATAATGATTGGGATTGTCCAATTCTTGATTATTCTCCTGCATCATTTTCTAATGGCCAGTATGTTTCAACTGACTACAGCGATGCAAGTGGATTTTGTGGTAAACATAAAATAAAATAAAATAAAAAAATAAAACATAAATAAATAAAAAAACATCATTAAAATAGACTTCGTGTGTCCTGAAGATAGATGTTTATCAGGTCAAACATGTTCAGGGAGATTGAATGACGATCTTACTTTCCTTTATAGTTGTTGTGAACCTGGGTATATTGGGGAATATTGTGATATTGGTTTAATTTTTTCTTTTTTTTTTTGTAATAATTCTTTGCTCAAATACATCAACCGTCATCATTCATAATTAATTAGCTGTAACTTGCCCAGCCATTCCAAATGAAGAAAATGCAGAATGGGATGAAACAATCGCAAATGGAGAAATAGTTCTGGGTAAATGTTTACAAATCGGTTATGATGGTCCAATTTCAAGAGTATGTGTTCAAGATGGTATTAATGGGACAACAGGAAATTGGAGTACTATTTTTGGTTCTTGTGAAGGTTTTTTTTTTTCTTTTTTCTTTGATGCTACA
>Ga0209960_1004471_pt1 | contig 10704 bp, 12 predicted proteins | sample ThiBiot_500_plan_2_FD_183947 | JGI IMG/M metagenome (GOLD analysis project Ga0209960, IMG submission 183947) | Wastewater bioreactor microbial communities from Cape Town, South Africa - Thiocy_expt_500_plan (SPAdes) | ecosystem: Engineered > Bioreactor > Thiocyanate-remediating >... | reverse complement strand
AACGTTGTTTTGAGATATCCAATGGTGTTTTTGTATTATTCCATTTTTTATTGATATCTATTTCTCTTCCACATGCTAACAGATATTTCACAATATCAATATGTCCATTTTGACAAGCAATCCAAAAAGGTGTTGCACCATTATTCTCTGCTTGATTGATATCAACTCTATTATCATTTAATAATATTTCCACAATATCAATATGTCCTTGATAACAAGCTTGCCAAAAAGGTGTTGCACCATCATTTTTTACTTTACAGATATCAATTCTTTTATCATTTAATAATATTTTCACAATTTCAATTCTTCCTTCTTGACAAGCAATTAAAAAAGGTGTTGCTTCATATTTATTTACTTTATTGACATCAACTCTTTTATCATTTAATAATAATTTCACTATTTCAATATGTCCAGAATAACCACAAGCACGAAAAAAAGGTGTTCTTGAAAGTTCAGGATCTTGCCAATTAATGTTAATTTGTGAGTTTTGAAGTAATTTTATAACTTCTTCAACTTTTCCATCCGAGCAAGCCTTCCAAAGTCGTTCTTCCATTTTTTCTGAAAATAATACTATCTTTTTTTGTTAAAGGACAAAACAGAAAAAAGTCTGAGTCATGATTTTCTGAACAGATTTGTGCGAAAATATCATTTTATTTATTTAAATCCACAAGAAATTTTTAAAAAACAGAGTTCAGTACAATAAGTTCATTTGTATACAAAAGATAAAGTGAGAATAAAAAAATCTAAGATAGTCTATTTAGTAGAGATCACGGTTGGGCAGGAGATCAGAACGTTGAATATCAATTTTTGGAATAAGTGAAGAAATGGCTGGACGTTGAGAAGGATCTTCATTCCAGCAACTTTGTATTGTTTTCCAAAGAAATGTAATAGCTTCACTTGATTGAGGATCTTCAAATTTTAACCTTTGACCATTTCTATAAAAGAAAAAAAAGAGAGAAAATGAGGATTGCAAATAAAAAAGTCCAAGGATTGAAAGAAGAAGAAAAAGAAGAAAAATTACTTTACACCTACTTCAATTTCTACAGCATCAGAACCATCCCAAGGAATTTCTCTTGTTAAAAGTTCCCACATTATAATTGCAAATGAATAAATATCTGCTTTTTGATAATTTTGGATATTATTGCCTTCAACATCATCTTCTTGAGTTGTCGTCTTTGTTGATGCAACTGATTTACTGCGTCCTTTACCAATTTTTGAATTCTTTTCATTAACTTGCTTTGAACTAAAGTTGGTCATTTCTGTAAATACTTCTGGTGCTGCATATTGAACAGAAAGTCCTAAAAAAAAAAGGGAAAAAAAATCAATCAATTATTTGTTAATCAATTTTGAAAAAAAGATTCTGAAGTACCTTTTAATGATTGAAGTTGAGGAGCTCTTCCGACTCTTGTTTGACTCATGACTGCTAAACCAAAATCACAAATGACTGCACGAATATCTCCATCATCATCTGAAAGACCACGCTCAACCAAAATCTAGAATGAAAAAGTGATAAATAAGTAAATAAATAAATGGAAAATTTACATTCTTGGTTTTTAAATCTCTATGTGCTGCTTTAATTCGATGAATTGCTTGAATACCTTTAGCAATGTGAAGAATTAACGTACAAATTCTAAGTGGGCTTAAATCTATTAAAATCAATGGTTTCAATGAAAATAATTCATTTTTTTCAGGAAAAAAAAAGAAAAGAAAATGAAACATTCAGAAGGATCATGAATCAAACTATATAAATCCCGCTCATATAGTTTTGAAACAATACATCTTGGTTCATCACAATAACCTACCATTCTTATAATATTTGGTTCAAAGTTTAATGTCCTAAATTATAATTATCAAAAAAAAAAAAAAAAAAATTAATTTTCAAAAATTGCTGTTTTTTTAATTTTTAAATAAAAATACCAATTGACTGTAATTTCATCATGGAAATATTGAAGTGAATCTTCCTGACTGATTCCAGGAAGGGCTAAGGAAAGTAGAAGTAAAAAGTCAGTAAAAATAAATAAATTCAATATATAAATAATTTAAATTACGTTTTAAATATTTGACAACAACAAATTTTGTATCAAATTTATCCATTAACTCAGGGTTTATAATTTCTCCTGCATATAAACTACTTGCTCCACCGGTGGCAATTTCTTTTGTGATTCTAATATCTTCTGTCAAATTCAAGAGTAAAAATCCTGGAAGTGCGATATCTAGAAAAAACAAAAAAAAAACAATTTCTTAATTATATTCATGCTTTCTCTTACTAGGTCAAAAATCAAAAAAAAATTACCAATTTGAGTATTTAATAAAGTGGCTTGACCTGATCCTGGCATTGATTGAGAATCCATAGAAACTATTTGAAAAATAATGTTTGATATTAAATTTTAATTTTGGATGAAATAGAAACCTCGTCTAGATGAAAATTTATCACTTCCAATTGTTAAATGATAGTTATCACTTGCTTCCTATTATTTATTTTTTTTTTTTTTCAGGGTTATTATTATTCTTAAAGAAAAGAAAAAGAGAAAAAAGAATCATGAACAAACCATTGTAATTTCTGTAAATTTTTTCTCTTGTTTCTTTTTTTGTTTTCTAATGAAAAAGAGAATCAACAAGACAAGTAAAATCAAAAATAATAATCCAACACCCAATCCAACTCCGAGTCCAACTAGAATTAATGTTTTTTGTTTCAATATAATTGGATGTAATTGAATCAAAATTTAAACATACTTTGATTTTGACTTTGATTTTGTTTCTCTATTTATTATATGTAGTTAAAACTTTATTATTTTGAAATTGAAAAGATGAATAATACCAGAACAAATGCCACTATTTGAAGTATATCCATCAGGACATTTATCAACACATTCTCCTCCAAATAATGAATAATCTGTGATACACGACATACAAAATGATGCTAGAAATAAATTAAAAATAAATGAATCAATGAATAAAAGAAAAGAAAAGAAAAGAAATAAATAAATAAATAAAAAGTTTTTGGTGAAGAAAATTACCTGAACTACAAGTTAAACAAAGTTGAGGACAATTAACACATTTACCCAAAGAAGCATCATTATAATAACCATCAGGACATTCAGCTAAACATTGCCCATTATGAGTATAGAAATTTGGACTACATTTCAAACAATCATTTATTCCTCCTCCTGAACATCCTGAACAACTTACATCACATTCTAATTTTGAATTTATTTTTATTTGGTTCAATCTTCGTTGACTTTTTATTTTTTTTAAATTCCTTACTTTCACAAGAATTTGTGTTATTCACAAAATAATAGCTATTTGAAGGGCATTCATTATCACATGTTCCTTCTAATAGTACCTTTGGTCGTAAACAAGAGAGACATTCATTTGATGTTGGACCAGAACATGTCGAACAATTTAAATTGCACTCTATTTCCATTTCATGATTATTTGTTTTTTTTTTTTTTTCCTTTAAAACACAAGAAATAATGAATGAACAAAATTAACCATAACATACTCCATTTGAAACATATCCACTCAAATAACATTCCTCATTCGAAATGCAAGTCGTTCCACTCAAAGAATAAGATTCAATACAATTTAAACATGTTGTACTCTCATTTTCACAATTTAAGCATGGGAAACTGCATACTATTTCCATTTAATATTTTTTCAATCGAATTTTCAGGAATAAAACTTAAATTATATTATACATTGACATTGTCCCCCAGAAATGAAATAACCAGCAGGACATTCATTTAGACATTCCCCATTCAATAAATACTTTGATTCAGGACATGTTACACAATTTGTTGATAATGGTCCATTGCATTTTGAACATGATGAACTACATGCTATTCGATTTTCATTTTTTTTTTTTTTTTTTTTTTGAAAATGTATTTCAGAGGAAAAAAATAATAAGAAGAATTTGAAAAATTAAAAATTACGGTGACAGAAAGTATTATCTTTGTATCCAAAATTTGAGCATTCCAAAGTTGAAACACAAGTTGTTGAATTCATTAAAAATGGTGAATTGCAACTTGAGCATTCATTTTCGTTTATTCCAAAGCATTCTGAGCATCGGCTACTACATGCTATAATTATTATTTTGTTTCGTAATTGTATTTAATTAAGGAGAAAACAATAAAAATAAAAATACCTTGACATTTATTTGAAGTAGTATTTGCATAATAACCTATTGGGCAATCATCAATACATTTTCCATTCAATAAAAATGTCCCATCTGGACAGGCGAGACATTGATCATTGTTTGGTCCATAACATCTTGAACATGTTTCATCACATTCTAAAATTGTTTTTGTTTTTGTTGTTGCTTTATGTGAAAAAAGAAGTCATAAATCAAAGAAGTACCTTGACAAGCTCGATTAGAATCAATATAACCATTTTGAAGACATTGAGTTTCAGTAAGACAAAAAGTTTCTTTTTGAATATATGGGGAAATACAAGTTAAACAATTTCCATTTTCTGGTCCATTACAAGTTGAACATGGGAATTGACATGCTATAATAATAATTGAAAGAGTATTAAATATTTATTTTTCTTTTGTTTTTTTAAAAAAAAAATAATAAATTAGAAAGAAACCTTGACAAATTTTATCATCATCAGGATAATTTCCAACAGAACAATTTGTTACACACGATCCAGCCTCTAATAATAGATCATTTGGGCATGAAAGACATTCATTATTATTTCCTCCAAAACACGTAACACAACTTGTGGAGCATGCTATCGAATTATTTGTTTGTTTTTGATTGTTTCAAAAGAAAAAAAAGAAAAAATCAATACGTTGACAGTCTGAAGAAACATAGCTATAGTATTTTCCAACTTCGCAAGTTGATCTACATTTATTAAATTCAAGAACGAATCCTGATTTACATCTATGAAAAAAGAAGAACCAAATAATTAATTATACAATTTAACAATCTTTTTTTTTTTAAAAAAAAAAGAAAAGTCTACGAAATGCAATAAGTTGAATTGAACTCACAAGTTTCACAAGTTTCATAGCATTTAACACAATTTGAACCTTCCATGACATAACCAGAAGAACAACTTGTACAATAATCAGTTGAACTCACAGGAGTTGTATAACCTGTATTACAGGCACATGAACCATTTCCAGTCGGTCCATCCGAACATACTCCATGATTATTACAATTACATTCTAAACAATTTCCATTTTTTGGGTAATATCCATTCGTGCATTCATTACATGTTGACCCTCCCCATCCAGTTGTGCATGTACATACATTTGGTGCATCACAAGTTCCGTGAGCACATGTTGGATTACAAACAGGTTCTATTAACAAAAGAAAATAAAAAATAAATGAAAAAAAAAATAAAGAAACTACAAAAAAAAAGAAAAAATACGATCACAATTTAAGCCAGTATATTCACTTGAGCATGTTGTAAATTGAATTGAAGTCCCTAATTAGTTATTGCTTGTTTGTTTTGTTTTGTTTTGTTTTAATAAATTTGATTGTCTTACCAATAGTTTCATAAGTTTCAGCACCTGTAGTTGGATGGTTTTTTCCACCATAAATAGTAATAGTATATGTTGTTGAAGGAGTTAATGGGCTTAGAGTTTTTGTGGTTGTTGTATATTTAGTTGATGGAGAAACAGCAGCTGGTGATATCACAATTTTATAATAAATACTAGTCCCAGCACTTGCTGTCCATGAAATACTTACAGATGTTGAACTTTTTGATGTCAATTTAAGATTAGTTGGTGGAAGGGGTACTATTGAATTTGTTTTTTTTTTTTAAAAAAAAGAGAAAATTGGTAAATAAAAGATTACCGAAATATGTATAAGTGCAATAATTCATTTCAGTGTTATCATTATTTCCTGTGTAAACTCCATCAGGTAATGTACCACTTACATCATTCGCGCTTGTCGTAAAAACAAAATCTTCATCATCCCAACTTTAAATCAAATTGATTGGAAATAGAAAATAAGTGAAACGAAAGCGAATAAAAAAAAATTACAAAACATTTCCTTCTTGAGAGGTTGTTCCAGCAATGACTTGACAAGAACCACCTTTTCTAAACAACATGAAAACATCAGGTAATTGAGTCCGAATTGAATCAAATGATATTGAAGTTGAAGGTGTCCCATCTTTACAACAAAAATACCATTTTGTTACTGAATTATGGGAACCACCAAGAAAATCTTTTTTTGGTAAAGTATTTTTGTTCTCCTTTGGGCCGGAATGATTGCTACCATCCTCATCATTTTGGGTTCGAGTTCCTTGAACAAAACCAGTGGGACAAGCTTGGGCTATTGATTTCAAAAAAAGGAAAATAAATAAATGATCTAATAAAGAAATAAATGATTCTGTGGCAAATGAATGCTATGAAATGTTACAATTTTGTCTGTTTTGGTAAAAGCAATAACTTCCAATAGGCATTGAATCAACATATCCTGTACAAAAGTATTGCCGAATGTCATTAGCATCACAAGTGCCATATGGATAGACACCAGTACAGAGACTGGATGGGAAAGTGTTTTGAGTGTCCCACAAGTAAGAGTCGGAAGTCAGTGAGCCACAACTACTACTTGCAGAAGTAAGAGTCACCCACAATCCAGCTTGAGCTCCACTCACCAACAACACCACCAATAATCCAACAATCAGAGAAATCTTCATCTTATTTCAAGCTTAATTCCTCAACAAAGTTGGTCAATTTCAATAGTTAATTAAGCTAAAATGGAAAAAAAAAAAAAATTAGAAAAAAAAAAAAAAGAAATTAGAAAAAAAAAAAAAAAAAAAAAAAAAAAAAAAAAAAAATTAAAAAAAAAAAAAAAAGAAATTAGAAAAAAAGAAAAGAAAAAGAAAAAGAAAAGAAAAAAAGTGACTTGTAAATCTAGAATCTAGTAAGAGAGAGTTTGAGTTTGAAAATGTATGCCTGTTGGTTCGAATAGAAAAAAGAAGTATAAAGAGGGAAAAGAAAAAAAGAAAAAGAAAGAAGAAGAATGAAAAAAGAAAAAAGAAAAAAGAAAAAAAAAATAATTAATTAAACGCAGTTCAATTATTGGAAAATGAGGGTTATTATTGCTTTTTTTGTCACTCTCACACCAGATTTGATTTATTTACCTTTTATTTTACCGCCAAATTAATCACTGCAAATAATTAATGAGTTCAGTCAAAAAAAAACTCGTGGCTTTTTGTTTGAAATTTGAAATCAACTCAATCAACTGACCAACCAAAAAAAGTTGAAAATAATGGAATAAGGATGGACTTAGAATGATATCAGATTTCTTGGTTTCTTTGGTGAAGAGTTTTTTTTTTTTTTTTTCTTCGAACAATTTATAAATGATTGAATAACTTTTGGTTTTTAGGGAAAAAAAAATTTTTTTTTTGGAGGAATTCGAACCACGAACTAGATTTCTAAAGAAAAAAAACAAAAAGAAATGAAAATGAAATGAAAAAAATTTTTGTCTCTGAAAAGAATGAGAAAATAATCATGAAATCAATACATGGGATGTTGGAAAATTTATGAAAATGAAAGTATTTGATGATGAGATTTTTTGAAGGTATTTTTAATTGATTGTGTTTCAAAGTGTATAAAAAACATAAAATTCAAACAAAAGAAATCCAAAGACAAAATGAAAAACAAAAAGAAAAACAAAAAAGAAAAAAAAATTCAAAGTGTGACCAAAGTATTTTTATTGGTCAAAATTTTCGATAAAAACCGATTTGGAAGCAGAAATAACGAAAAAAGAAAAAATGAAGAAAATGAAAAAAGAAAATAAAAAGAAAAAAGAAAGTTCAAAAAAATGAATGAAAAAAAAAAAGGCCAGAATAAAAGAATAAAAGAATAAAAAAGTGCTCAACTTGAAGAATCTACAGGGAACCAAAAAATCAAAAAAAAAAATCAAAAAAGAAAAAAGAAAATAAAAAATCAAAAAAAGAGCTTTGAATAAGCCGGGAATTGAACCCGGACCGCAAGCTTGGAAGGCTTGCATGCTAACCATTGCACCACTTATCCTTTCACTTTTCTTGTCTTCCAATAAATTTTTTTCAAATTTTTTTGTGAATCTCAATTTCAAAATAAACAAAATAAAAAATAGAAAGCGATGAGAAGGTGTTTGTTGATTGTTCTTGCTCTTATTCTCTCAATATGTTCTCCAATAATTACTTCAACAACAACATCAACTCCTGGTCCTATGGAAGATGATTTACGAGATAAATTAGCTACTTTTTCACAATGGATTCCAAAACAAGTACTTTTCCTTTCTTTTTCCTTTATTGTTTCCTTTTCTTTTTTTGTGATCCAACATAATATATTCTGGAGATTGAGAAGTGAAATGTTTATTGATTGAAATTAATTTGTGATTATATAGAAAGGAATCGAAATGAGATCTGTGACAATTAGGAATATTGGAGTTGAGAATGGAAGATTTGGAGTATATTCAGGAGAAAGACCAATATCGGTATAAGAGATTTTATTTTAATCAATCAACAAATCAATAAAAAATATTAGAAAGGTTCATTAATTCTCAAATTTCCTGCTTCATCTGCAATTAATGTTCAACATGCAATGGCAATTCCTGTTCTTGCTGAATTATTTAGTCAATATGAATTAACAGAGATAAATAGACTTGTTCTATTTCTTGTTTTTGAAAAGAATGTCAATCCAAATTCTTTCTGGTTTGCTTATTTAAATTTGAAGATTTTATTGAAAAACTATTTCTTATCAAAAAAAAAAAAAAATCTAGGAAACCTTATATTGATATTCTTCCAACAGAATTTTTTACAACATCATATTTTACTGAGCAAGAATTAAATGAACTTAAAGGTTCTCCAATCCCTGATTTTGCCCAACGTCGAAACAAAGCACTCAAAAAGAAATATGAAGAAATTTCGAATGATATTTTTACTTATTATCCAAATGGTTGAATTTTCTTTTTATTTTCTTTTTTTTATTTTTAATCACGTTCTAAAGATTTTTTAAACAAAAACAAAAAATAATAATAATAGTTTTTAAAGATGAAAAAACTTTTTCTTTTGATGACTTTTTATGGGCATTTTCAATTGTTACAAGTAGAGGAATGTCTATTTTATTAAAAAATGCTGAGGATCAATGGTTACCACATCATTGTATAGTTCCAATTGTTGATTTTCTGAATACTGGTTATCCAGATGAAGTCAACACTTTTTGTCATACTTCTGATGATTCTCGATATATATTATGTACTGCTGGAAAAGATATTTCACCAGGAAGTGAGGTTTGACTTTTCTTTTTTTGAAAAAAAAAAAATTCTTGATTACGGAAACCTTTTTTTTTTTATTCAAGATATTACGTTCATATTCTCAAAGTGGATTATCAAATGCTGAATACCTTATGGATTATGGTTTTGCATTTGAAGTTGTAAGATTTTGAATATTATGAAATTTAGAAAATTTTATAAAGTAAAGAAGAAGAAAATCTATCAAAATAATTAAAAATAAAAAGAATCAACACGATAAATTGTTCCTCCCATTACCCGAGGTTTCAGTCGAGAACAAGGAAATTAAAATGAATTTAATGAGTAAACTTGATCCACAAATCACAGCCATACTTAAAGATGATACTAAAGAGTAATTTCTTTCTCTTTTCTTTTTTTTCTTTTGACTTTAAGCTAAAAAAAAAAAAAAAATGAATTTAATGAGTAAACTTGATCCACAAATCACAGCCATACTTAAAGATGATACTAAAGAGTAATTTCTTTCTCTTTTCTTTTTTTTCTTTTGACTTTAAGCTAAAAAAAAAAAAAAAATACATTTACCAAAGAATGAAAGGTTTGGATCTTGAATATGACAAAAACCTTCATGAGAAATCTGGATTCATGACATTTTTAAGATTATTAATGTTATCAGAAAAAGAATTATCTCACAAAGGACAAATTCTTGAAAAGCTTAACAAAGTTTGTTTCTTTTTTCTTTTCTTACTTCAAAAAGAAACTTACTAAAAATATTTATATCTAAAAGAAAGAAATGGTTAGCAAATCAAATGAAAAGACAGTTGTTGATTATCTAATCCAATATCTTCGAAATAGATTAAAAGAGTATCCAACAACATTAGAGGTAAATTCATAAAATTTGATGTTCAATATTCATACTTGAAATTTTAATTTCATTTTTTATCTTTTGTTTTCCCTTAAATAGGAAGATGAAACTATTTTAGATGATCTCTATAAAGAAAATCTTCCAAACACAATTAAAAAAAAGAATGGTAAGCTTAACCATTAATTTTGAAAAACAAGAAAAATAGAATTAATTTTTTTTTTCTTATTCAATTTTTTTAGCTGTGATTGCTAGATTTGCTGAAAAGAAACTTATTCAATCTCACATTGATAGTTTATTAGAATACCTCAAGAGTTTTAGAAAAACAAAAAGTACATATAATGTGAAATCTTCATGGCAAAAAGATGATTTGTAGATTGACAAATAAAATAATAGAATTCAAAGTTTGTTAGCTTAATCTTCTTATTTTATATTTTGTATTTTTTCTAATTTTGAAAGGAATAGAAATGAAAAAAGAAAAAGAAAAGGAGCAACAGCTAAAGCGAACCACCACTCCTTTGTTCATAAAAATTATGCTCCCGAAATGTCTTGATAACCATTCCGCACGAGTGACTGTGTTTCAAGCCAGATCGTGTGCAATAACTAATAGCTCCTCTTTGAATAGAAGCCATTTACAAGAGCCCTTTTTAAAGAAAA
>Ga0209960_1004470_pt1 | contig 10707 bp, 16 predicted proteins | sample ThiBiot_500_plan_2_FD_183947 | JGI IMG/M metagenome (GOLD analysis project Ga0209960, IMG submission 183947) | Wastewater bioreactor microbial communities from Cape Town, South Africa - Thiocy_expt_500_plan (SPAdes) | ecosystem: Engineered > Bioreactor > Thiocyanate-remediating >... | reverse complement strand
TAAAAAAATAAAAATCGAATTCGAATAAAAATAAGGGTGGGTGAGGATTAGAGCTTTGTTTATTATGATTACCCAGTGGGTAGTTTGGTTTATTATGATCACCCAGTGGGTGTGGTTAGATTTATCGTAAAAAAAAAGGTTTCTTCTCTATTTCCGTTGGCCTTCTGTTGGTGATCTTCTCATATTTTTTTTTTCCCTTTTACAATAAAAATAAATAGCATTAACAGAAAGAAAGTTATCAAACCAAGAAAACAAAAAGTAATATTTTTTTAATTTTTCAAAGCTTTTATTATTTCTTCAAGAAAAAATCCTCGAATCCCAGCAACATTTTTTTTTGTTGCTGGAATTTCGATTCCTGTAAGCTCCTTGTACAAAAACAAGGAAGCAAGAAATCCACAAGAGGATGTATCAAGTTGTGGTGGATTTGCGATATGGTGGACTTTGAATCCTTTCCAGATTTTGGTTGTATAGTTTATCACTTCTTTTTGGATGGACTCATTGTATCCATCGTAACATTTGATTTCTTTCTATTGAAAAAAAAATTTTTTTTTATTTATTTTTAATTTTCTTTTTTTTTGAAAAAAAGTGAAGGAAAGGCAACTCACATCTTTTGTGTCGATTAGGAGACCAACCCAGTGATTTTGATTGACATTCATGGAAGTAAAGTATTTTTGTTTGCCAAATTTTTTGTTAATTTGGTCTTGACTTTTGTTATGAGAATCTTGAAATAATATTTCAATTGTTTCGTCATCTACATAATTTTCTAATTTTTTTTTTTTTGAAAAAAAAAAAATTAATAGGAACGTGAGGAATAAATTGGAACAAAATGGAATAAAATGGAATAAATTGGAATAAAATGTACTAATAACCATATTCATCACTTCAACAAGGGAAATAGATTGCCAAAAAAGATCACAAAGGTCAGCAAGTTCACTTTTCAAGAAAAAAAAATGTTATTAAATTATTCGGAAAAAGAGAAATAAAACGAACTTAGGTGTGATGAGGATATTTTTTTTCAAGAACAACGTGAGAAGCTCATCTTTTGGATGGCTGTGAATAATGTTTGTAAACTTGTTGATAGTCTAAATGAAACCATTGGAAATGAAAATTATATGAAAATTATATAAAAATTGGAAATGAAATTTTTGTACATCTTCAGAAATAAAGTCTTGAGTTAAAATATTTTTTTCCTTAGTCAATTTTTTAAGCCATTCCATTTCCTTTTGGACTCTTATTTTGAGGTCTTTCAAATCAAAAATTTTTTGGAGTAAGAGTGTCCTTTCAGCATCATAATACAAATTTTGAACTTCCACAACAAAGGATTTCTATTACATTTGGATTAACAACTTTACTTTTTTTTTTTAAAAAAAAAAAAAAAAAAAAAACAAGATCAGGTTTTTTCTCTTTGATTTGATCGAGAAAAGATTGAGCAGGGAGTATTTGTGGAGTTCCTGGCTGAACAATCATTTCAGCAGAAAATTTTACCAACTTAAATTTTCTCTTTGACACAGAAATGTTTTTGAATTGGAGAACTTCGTTTCTTGACTTCATGTTGACCATTAAATCAATAGCAATTTCAATCTCTCCTTTCCTATTTAAACCATTTTAATTAAAAGGTTTACAAAATGAAATTTGAAGTAACTTTTCTTGTTTCAGTTCATTTTCTTCTTTCTTTTCTTCTTTCTTTTCATCTTCTTCATTGATCACAATCACGGTTTCAGTTTCAATTGCATCTTTTATTTCAATTTCCATTTCATTATTTTTTTTGTCAATTTCTGATTCATCTTCTTTCTTAATTTCAGCAGCATTCAACACATGAGCAGCATTCTCTTGGTCAATTTCTCTTTCACTAATATTCTCGGTCTTCTTTTCGTCATTATCAATCATTTCTGAAAAACTTTGGTTAATTTCAAGTTTGTTACTTTCAGCAGCATTTTCTTGGTCAATTTCCATATCACCATTATTTTCAGTCTTCTTTTCAACATTAGTATGACTTTCTAGATAAATCTCTGTTAGATCTTCATCTAAAGTCAAAATAATTGAATTTTAATCCAAAATCAATAAGCAGAAAAAAAAAACCATCTAGTTTTTGACTTTTGTCTTCTTTGCTTTTCCAAGTTCTAAGTGTTGAAATTGGAATCTTGGTATTTTGATGAACATTTTGAATTGTGTTATTTTTTAATAATTCAAGAGCTCTTTTAATTGTTTTATCAGAATAATTGGTGTGTTGTCGCTTGATTTTCGAAAGCCTTGCCATTTTGTTTGTTTGTTTGTTTGTTTGTTTTGAATTTTCAAAAAAAGGACAGGTGCACTATAAATAAACAAAAAACAAATGATTCAATGATTCAATGATTCAATGATTGTTTTAAATTCAAGTTGAAATAAAAATGAAGCTTAAGTTAATGTTTCTTTCTTTTTATTGATCATAATGTCTTTCAAGAATTTTTGTGAATTTTTCACTCGTCAATTGGAGTGGCATTTTTCCCCATAAATCCTCAGATTTTTGTTGAGTTGTAGGTTGATCACCGACCCTTTTTTTAAACTCAGCAAACCAAGGTTTTATCAAGTCCTTTTCTTCGTCATCCATAGAGCCAAAAGCTTTTGAGAAGAAATCACTCCTCACATGAGAAAAAGCGGTAAACCATTCGCAAGTTGGTTTTTGCTATTCAAAAATATTTAATAATTATTATTTATTTAAAATTAAAAAGCGAAAGAAAAAAAAAAATGAATTACTCTCACAGTCTTCAACACACCACTCCTGTAATTCGAAAACCAGTCGTTTATTTGGGACTGAGGGTAAGGACCCTGCTCAAATTTTTCCCAAAGGGACTTCAACAGCTCATGATTAGCTGTTGAGTAAGAGAAAAATAAATCTTTTGTAAGATTTAAAAACTTTTCAGGTGTTTTGGGGAGAAGCTTTTCTCTCAAAATATTGACAAAAAATTCATTTGAGGCTAAGCCCTTCAAGAACTCTTTGTCTTCAAGAAGTTCCATATAGGTTACTTTTTCTTTCTCCTTTCCAAACTTTTGTTTCTTTGAAATTGCCATAAGGAGAGTATCATTGTCTTCGTTTTCAGACATTTCTATTTGTTTTATTGTTTTATTTTGTTTTGTTTTGTTTTGTTTTATTTAGTTTTGTTTTAATAAAGTTTTGAAATAAATGTTGACAAACCTCTTCAAACAAAATCAACAACAAACAATTTTTAAAAAAAAAAAAAAACAATGAAAAAAAAAATGAAAAAGGACATGCCTGAAAATTCATCACCCAAACCCTTTTGTAATCAATCATTCAATAACTTCTTAAATATTGAAGAAAGTTTTTATCTTTCAATATCTTTAAATCATCAAGCTTATTTATATTTATTTAAATTTATTTGATATTGTATTTATTTTATTTTTAGGTATTTCAACATGTCTGAAAGAAAAAAGAAACAAAAGTTAGGAAGACCCAAAATTGCTTACAGTATGAGAGTTAGATCTTCTCAAACACAGGTTCCACTCTTGTTTTTTAATTTTCTTTCAGTTTTTGAAATCTTTCTTTTCTTTTCTTTTCTTTTTATTCTTTTCATTCTTTTCATTCTTTTCATAGAATCCAAAAGAGAAGGGGAAAGAGAAAGAGAAAATAGATACCCAAACTAAAGCAAGTTCAAAAGAACCTGAAACAAATGTAGATATGAAAGAAATAAACCAACAAGATGATAGATTCAAGAACTATCCTGATTTTGATGAACCTCTTCAATTTGATTCAATAGATGATTCAAAGGATGATTCAAAAGATGATACAGATTCCAGTGATTCAGATACAAGCGAAAAATTAAACTCTAATGCTGAACAAAGCAAAGGTGTACGAGACTCACCTTACTCACCTTTTAGGAATTATACAGAAGCAATGATATTCTTCCTTCACTCTGCGTTTGGTGGAAGTAGAAATTTCTTCAATGCACTAAAAGAAATCATCCAAGATGAATCTTTTAATTCAAATGATTTTCCTTCCTACGACCAAATAGTGGCAAGTCGAAAGAAATTGGATCTGTTGCCTGTTATCAAAAAAGAGGTTAACCTTTTTTTTTTTCTTCTTCTTTCCCTCTTCAGTTTATTTAATTATGTAGTTAACTTTTAATTTCAATCCATTTTAACAACAATAACAAAAAAAAAAAGGTTATTGATGGAAATGTTATAAAAAATCTTCAAATTTTTGATCCAAAAGTTTTCTTGCAAAGAATAAGTTGTTTAGAGGAGATGAACATCCCTCACATTACTCCAACCGAAACTGAAATGCTAGATCACTTTTCTCACTCTGAAATGGTAAAAGGATCACCTCTGTTTAATTCTTTAGATCCATTCGAATCTAATGGTTTCTTTTTTTTTTTTTTTTCTGATTTGAATTATCTTCTATTTTTTATTTTTGATAAATGAATAATTTTTTTTCTTCAAACTCCTAAATCGAATTAATTCTTCTAATTAATTTATTCAAGGTATAATGTTTCATATTGGAGATTATGTTTCTTATAACAGCATAGAAAATGAAGAACATTTTGGACGAATTATTGCATGTTATTTATCCCAAGAAGAAATAAAAGTGGATATAGAAAAGATTAAAAAAGGAAAGGAAGCGAATGAACTCGTTAGCTTGAACGAAAAGATGACTATTTCCAATCAAAAACTTATCAAAAAAATTATTGTTCATCCATCTCAGTATCTTTTCTTTTTTTTTTCAATTTATTTCCCAATTCAACATCAAATTTGATTTCACATTTTTTTGCAAACAAATAACGAAAACATTTTTGTTAGAACTGATGAAGATTATTGGATGGTTTCCTTTATTGAAAAAAAACAAATCAAGCCTTTAACTGAAAGAGAGCTCCCATTTTGTGATATCCAAACGATGTATTCCCCTGAAATTCAAAGTGAAAAAGTTTGTTTTTTTTTTTCTTTCAAATGATTATAATAACCGTTAAAAAAAAAATCATAGACATTGAAAGTTGCAATTGAATTTTATTCAGATGACTTCAATGCTTTGAATAAAAATTATCATGGGGTAAATGGCATGTATTTTACAGTCCTGAATCATAATCAATTAATTAGATCAAAACCTCTCAACAATTTCGTTTTTTCTTTTATTCCCCCAAGTAATTTTTTTTTTTCCTTCAATTAATTGGTTATAATTTATGATAAATTTCCTTATTATTAGATATTGAATTTCAAGATGCATTTAAATTTATTGCTGAGTTTTTTCAAGACCTTGAGAAAGGATTCAATATGATGATTCGAGTAATTTTTTTTTTTTGATTTCTTAAAATGATTTTAACTAATCTGAAACATTTTAAGAAATCAAATGAAATGGAAGTAATGTTAGTAACAGGAGGACTTGCAATGGCTACTGGAGATTTACCTCAAGGACAGCTTTATGCTGGCATACAAAGCCACAAAGCCCATATAGGGTCACGGGTTTGTTATGTTCACCAAACCGAATTTTTAGATTTATCCAAGGATTGTTCTCATAGACTTCTTCAAACTGAAAATGAAAAGTTACAAAACTTACGTAACCTCCAACCCAAAGACCAAGAAGAATTTACCAAATTAAATGGTCTTACACCTGATGTTAATTGGATGGAAAATTTAAAGTTTGATAGATGTAATTTTTTTTTGTTATATTTCCATATTTCCCCTTCAATTTTCTTGATAATTTACTAATTTTTTTTTTCCCTTCAAGTTCGACAAGCTGTATACGATCCCTTTCACAGTGAATCAGGAATCACAAAAGCTGCCTTTGAATCCCTTATTTCAATACTTCTACCCAGTTTTATTTCTCAACTCTCATGTTACATTTCTTCAATGAGTTTACCAAGTGGCTGGAAGAGACCACCACCTCTTTCGAAACTTCGTGACTTTTCAATCACCCAAACATTTCAACTATGCACTTTAATTATCACCCCACTAAGATGTTTTTTAAAAAAAGGTTTCCTTTCATTCTTTTTTTTCTTTTCTTTCTTTTTTTTTTTCTTTCTTTAATTTTTTTTTGTTAAAAATTATAGATTCCTTTCGACCTCAACTGTATTCAAAACTATTGGAAGAAACCAAGAAAAAATCTGATGAAGTGATTAAACTCATTATTGATGCATTCAACACACTGGCACAATCCAATTATTATTCACTTAATAACTGTTTATCAATTGAAGAAAGAAAGCTTTCGGAAGATCTTGTAATTTTAGCAAGAAGAAAAATTATATTTTTATTTAGAGAAAATTTTATTATACGACCCAATGTACACATTGCCAAACATTTTCCAGATGATAATTTAATCTCAACTATTCCAAAACTGAGGAGTGTGGCTCCTAAAGAAACCCTTCACTCCATCAACCGAAAGGTTATGAAGTTTTCAAACTTCAAAAACATAGAAAGGGACATGACCACTAATTACAACATCAGGTTTTCAAGTCGATTTTTATTAGAAAATGGAACCAAATATTTTCCTGACCTCATTCAACCAGGACCAATGCTCCTAAAACTACTCGCGTCACCAAATTTTTATTATATATGGAAAGCTTTTGGAATCAATGAAAAACCCTTAAATATTTTTTTTTTTTTTTTTTTTTTTTGGCTTTCTTCTTCTCTCTCTTTAATTTGAAACATTTAGAAATCCCGCATAGAGGAGAGCTTATAGACCTTCAAGATTGTTATGTTCGCCTCCTAAAATCATCAACACCAACTAAAATTTATCCTACAAATAATTTTTATTCTCCTCTCAAGGACCACATCATTTCCCTTTATTCCTTTGTTTCATCTTACAATGTTGTAAATATTAAATGTTATAAAAAAATGTATACTTGTAAAAAAGGTAATTTTTCTTCAGATTTTTTTTTTCTATTAGTAAATAAATAACATGACAACATAATCAAATAAACATTTAGATAATTTAGAAAAATTGCTTGAGGTTAAAATCAATGATTTTATTGAAATTAAACTAGAAGATGGAAGAGAAAAAAATGTTGCAAGAATCTTGAATATTTTCGAATTTCAAAACTATGTATTTCTCCAAGTTCAATGGTTTCAAGAGCAATCAGGAAAAGATAAACTTACTTTGAGAACTATATATAGTCCTGCAAAAAAGATGTACAATACTTTTTTTGATATTCGCTGCATTCAAAAGGTCCTTCGATTAGAGCATCTTTGTGGTTCAAAATGTATTGAAAAATGTATTGAAGATTCGCAAAATTTTCTTCTTAATGATTACGTTTGATAGCAAAGTATGATTCATTTTATTTTCAACTTTTTTTTTTCAAGAAAATCTAACAACTAACCCATCCATAATTTAGCTACTTTTTTCTTTTTTTTTTATTGTCCATTTTTTTTTAGTTTGTACATAGCCTTTACAAAGTATAGTTTTTTTTATTATTATTGAACCAATAATAATAATTCATTAATTCATTTTTATTCATTCTAGATCAAAATGTTTCGAGTAATGCCTTAGAAATAATATAAATTTCCCAATGAATCAATATGATTGATTACAAAGTATCATTTCCTTTTTTTAAAAAAAACTTAATGGAATCTAATATAAATAAAAAAATAAAGAATAAAGAAGAGTCATATTCACTAATTCATTTTTATCTATTCTAGATCAAAATGTTTCGAGTAATGCCTTAGAAAAAATATAAATTTCCCAATGAGTCAATATGATTGATTACAAAGTATATTTTTATTTTTATTTTTTGAAATAATAATAATAATTCATTAATTCATTTTTATCTATTATAGATCAAAATGTTTCGAGAAATGCCTTAAGATGAATTTCCCTACAGGGTAAAACTTACATCAAACCATTCATCCTTTTTCATACAGAAAAAAAGTTAAATATATTCCTGACAAACTTTGAAATGAGAAAATGAAAAAATAAACTCTAAGAGATTGAAAAGTTTAAGTAATTTTTTCTCTTTCATTCAAATTTTATTTATTTTCAGTCATTTTGAATTTATAATCCCAAAAAATCATAGACATACACAGTTTGGAAATTAAGAAATACAAGCTCCTTTGTGCTCAAAGTATGGTAACAAGAGAAGAACAAGCAATAAAATGGTCACCAAATTGTCTGAAATGATACACAATAAAAATCAAGATCAAAATCAAAAATTTGAGGAATTGAAATGAAATCATTTGAAAAGACTAGCCACACATATACATCACCCAAGCTTTTTATTTTTGATCAAAAGTAAAGTTTCTTTTCTTAAAATTTTTTTTTTATTTTAATTTGTGTTTTTTTTTTGAAAAAAAAATAATAAAACAAAAGATGCAACTAAATATCAGAAAATTTAACCACTTGAGTGAAGGATCCAATGTAGAATGAATAAAGTCCTTTTTTTATTGGCAAAGATCACCAAGTTCATCAACGTTCAATATCCAGAGAAAGAAAATTTTGAAGAAAGATAAAATGTCGGCAAAAAAATGTTTATTTTTTTCTTGAAATAAAAACAAACATGTTTACTCCTAAAAAAAAACTCAAAACTCTCAATATTGCTTTGAAAATCAAAATCCAATAAATTTTTCTTCCTTATTCTATGCTCTGAATTATTGAAGAATCTCAACAGAGTTGGAGTTGGAAAATGCATGAATAGTTCCTTTATTCCAAGTTATTTAAAAGTAGCACTTAAATATTTTGAGATGTTTGCTTTCAATTATTGAAAAATCCAAATCTTCACATAAATGAATTGACTAACAACAAAACAGAAGTGATTCCTCTACCATTTAAATGCGGATTAATTCCATGGAACAAAATATTGAGTGCTGGTCTGCTTATAACTTATATATATATATGTGAGAAAGAATACTTTGGTTTTTCCTGTTGTTTTGCAGGAAAAAAAATGTATATTAATTTAAGTGTGCTTCCTTTTCTTTGAAAGAAATACACTGGAAAGTAAAAAAAAAAAAGGAAACAAGGAGAGAAAATAAAGAAAATTACCAGTTAATTGAAACAAAGCTTCTCCTTCTCTCTCTCGCCCGCCATGCTTTTTTATTTTCAAAAAAATTTTTTTTTCTTCGAAAGTTAGTTGAAGTCCTCTTCTTTTTTTTCTTTCGCAAGGATGGTAATCAACTTTTAAAATTCTTTATTTATTTTTTTCAATAAAAATATACTCAAAAAAAAAAAAAGAGTTTCAGCTTCATTTCTCAAAGCAAATTTGAAAAATTATCAACATGAGCGTATTTTTTTTTCAAAAAAAACTCCCCAATTTTATTTCTTATTTCTTATTCTTAAAGAAGAATAAGAAAATCAATCAATTCATCTTTCTTACTTTTTTTTTTCTGAAGCAATAGAAGCACTTCCGTGTATTGATGTCTTTTGCAAGCGACTTTAATGAAAAAGATGACTTCAAATTTCATTTTGTAAACCTTTTTTTGATGAACTTTTAAAAACAAAAAAAACAAAAAAAAAAAAAAAAAAGAAAGATGGTAATCCAAATCTATAGAAATCCTTTGTCGTGTAAAAATTTTGAGGATTTGGATTCTGATGTAGTCAAAAGTAACTTTTTTTTTTCCCAAAGAACTTCTAAAAACAAAAAAAGTTTCAAAATAAATTTCCTAGTTTGAACATTGATGTGGTTTCTAAAGGCATTTCTCGAAACATTTTGATATCCAAAAAATTTGGTTACTGGTTGTGGAAGGATCTTAATGTCGGGTCTGAATTTTGTCATTAAGCAAGAACCATTTCTATCCATTGAAGAGAAGCGACTTTCCTTTTTCAAGTTGCAACACATTGGTTCAGTGGGAAGTTTATGTTTCTAGAACGCCCTTAGGTTGATTTTGTTTCTTTCAAAGTTTATTTATTTGATTCTTGAAGAAACAATGTTAAAAATAGGATTCTTTTTCACGAATTTGAAAACCAGCAACTTTGTAAAACAGAATGTTTCGAGAAATGCCTTGAGGAACCACCAAAATTTTCCTTTGAACAAATATCACAAAGTACCTTTTCTTGATTATTTTCTTCATTCTAATCTCAGGACAAACAAACAAATAAACAAACAAAAAAAAGCAACAAATGACTGACCAACAAAGTACAAATTTGATCAAGAAGATGATCTTTAGGCTGCTTTGTTTCAAAGTTTCTCGTGATAACAAAAGATTAAGATAAAATTCAACAAGAATATGGAGAATATGGAGAACATCAAAATAGAAGTGATATATTATTGTGAACAATATGGAAATAAAGATAGATTATTATTATTATTATTATTATTATTATTATTATTATTATTATTATTATTATTATTATTGAATTATAATTGAATTATAATTCCCATTAATGCCAAAGCGAATGTCCCATTAATGCCAGATCGAATGTCCCATTAATGATAAAGCGAATCTCCCATTAATGAGAATCGAATGTCCCATCAATCCGCACATCAATGAGCCCATTAATGTCCCATCAATGAGCCCCATTAATGGCCATTGGCATGCACATTTAATGTCTTCTAATCCGGTCATTAACGGCACATTCGTTTCCACATTAATGTCTCATTAATACCCCATTAATGGCGATCGAATCTCCCATTAAGTACATTTAAATCCTCTGGTATGCAATATTATTAATTAAATTTAATTTTTTATATATATTCTAGAGATTTTATTTTGACGAAAAAATAAATTAATAATATATAATTTGATCATAAAATTATACATTATTAACAACAGTATCATACATTTCTTCAAGTTCAT
>Ga0209960_1004465_pt1 | contig 10720 bp, 10 predicted proteins | sample ThiBiot_500_plan_2_FD_183947 | JGI IMG/M metagenome (GOLD analysis project Ga0209960, IMG submission 183947) | Wastewater bioreactor microbial communities from Cape Town, South Africa - Thiocy_expt_500_plan (SPAdes) | ecosystem: Engineered > Bioreactor > Thiocyanate-remediating >... | reverse complement strand
CTTTGTTTTTTAATCAAAGCGTATTCGTAATCGCTCGTGTACTTCGTGTGAGCGTAGATCTTGAAATCTTCTGGTGCGTGCTCCAATAGTTTTTTAATCACAGAGGTGCCTTGCTCATCTATCATAAAATTAGATCCGTATATTGGAAATCGACCATGTTTTTTGTACGAAACTTACGGCCAAGAGCACCAATAATTAAAACATTTTTCAAGTTCGACATTTCCAAGTTTCCAGGTCTAGTTAATTGCGATGTGTACGTAGTGTTGCTTGCATTACTGGAATTTGAATCTTTTTTTTATGCCTGACGCGAAAAAAAAACAAGGCGAATTTAATTGATATTTTGTACTGTTTTTTGGTCGATCTGCCTAAAAACGGAACATCTAAATTAACCAATTTACGGCGTTATAATTCACGCGAATATTCGAAACGTTCGACACGTAAGACAAAACGGTAGGCAGACGTTCGTCATATTTAGAGTCTGGTAATATTAGTTAAACCCTCGTAATATCTTTTACATAATATTTTGTATTTAATAAATAATGTGGTAAACGAACCAAGCTAAAGGCGAAGTATTATAATTTTAAACTAGGAATGTAAAAATTATTTATCAATACCTGCAATGAAATTCATTACTTTTGAAGATCGTTTGATCATGCACCCATTATTGTTATCTGCATATAACTTTTCTCTAGTATTTCGCCAAGTGAAGGCCTCCCCCTCCCTGTCGTGGTGGTAGATCGATTGAAATTTCAAGTTAACTAATAAATTTGTTTACCCACAAGTCTTTTGAGTTAGACCACGGTTTATTAAGACAACAAATAATCGTATTGAAAAATGAACGAGCAAGAGGAGACGGAGCTTCAGGTTCTGCAGTCAATCTGGGAGGTATTAACGCCAGATCTGCAATTAACTTGCTAATATTAAAGCACTTATTTAGGATGATTTTTTAGTGAAAGAACCGAGATTATACTGCGCCATTCTTAGGCCAGATGCACATATAACGCTAGGTCTTGAATTCGAGTAAAATACACGCAATATATTAAATCATTAATATTATATAATAGCTTACTGTAATAAGTCGCTTACTACTCGCCCAAAAAAAAAAAATTATTAATTTTTTCGATATTTAGCTGTCGAAACACCAACTATCCGGACACAGTGCCGAAAATAACCATCAAGTTGATCCAAGGAAGAATAATTCCGTTATATAAAGAGTACCTTGAACGAACTTTAACAGATGCGGCAAGTACAATGCGTTTGCAGCTTACAAGTCAATAATAATTATTACAACACATTGTTATTTATTTACTTACGATCATTCTTTTAGGGGTATGAAAAGATTGGACTTCCAATGATGTACGATCTGACTGAACTCGCCAAACAAGAAATCGAAATAAACGATTTGACGCAAGGATCGATTGGGATATTAGTCCCGGATATATTGCTGCGTATATTCGAGTATTTGAATTATCGTGATTTAAGTACGTACCATAATAGTTAAATTATCCTGACTTTTACGTTAATAACGACTTTTAGCTTCATCTGGAGTTGTAAATAAGAAATGGAAGTTAATTACATCCGACGATTCAATGTAAGCCCCGTGGATTTCGCTTTCTAAATAATTCTGAGAATATTTATTGTTTTTCTTTTTTTTTTGAGACAAAATTTTTTGCAACTCAAACTACCATTAAACTAATTTTTAATCCTTTATTATCAGATGGAAACCCATCTGCTCGAATATGCGCAGTGCTTTGCAACTGAAATTTCCTAGTTCGGATCTTCCACTCATCGAGCAAGACACACCCTATCGCTGCTACTTTAATATTGCCAGAAAACAATTACTACATCAATTATTCTTGGAACATCCGTACATATTGTCCATTCAAAGTGATCCCACAAATAGTTTCCAGTATCCAATGACTCCCGAGACTATGGCAGATCAGATCGTCAAATTCATAGTGCAAAAATTGATATGTAACGTTTATCCTCCGGCAAATATCACACCAAATACTTATTTTATGCAAAGTTGGCGTAAGTCGGACATTAAATATGGGTTTACGCAAACAAATTTCCTTTTTTGCCATTGTGTGTTGATGCGTATTGCCACGATTTGACATATTATTTCGAACAGAATGGACGTACGGATCGTACACATTATTCACAGTGGATCAAGCGAAAAAATTCTTTGGAACCTCGCCCTGGTTTTACCGCGCACTCAATTTACATAAAGAATTGAAGTGTCCTTATATAGGCCCTGTTGTCGGTTTTATTGCAATGAACATCCGACGATTCAAAAGTGAAGAGGTGCTCAGATTCTTTTTCAGCTGCACGCGAGGATTATTAGTTAATATATCACTGCCAACATTCTCGGAAAGCATCCTCGTCAAATCAGTACAAAAATATGAGGTCGATTTGGCCAAAAATAGTAAGTTTTTACCATATTTAAAACTGTGACATCTTGACACGTTTCAATTTTTTTCATGTCTTTATTTATCATCCTCTTTAGGTATTCATATTTTACCGACACGAGGACAGACTGCTCTAGCGGATGATTTAAATGGTTCGACCAAGTACTGCAAAGATTTGCGACTTTTGCCTAAAGATTACAAAGGCACTGTGAAAGTTATCCCGCTCGAATATTGGCACATCAACGAGTCCATTACAAACAGCATTGAAATGATTCAAGGCGCGGCTGCAACCTCGTCCTTTGAAGAATTTGCGAAACAGTTGTTGAATAACACGACTCCGTCACAGGAGAAACCAATAATTTACAAATAAAGTAAACAGTAGGGATAAGTGCAAAAACGGAATATTCTTCGCAATCGCGTGGATTTCCCTGTTCTAAAAGACATTATTTTACTTTTCTCGTATCTACTGCCAGACCGTTTTAAAATTGATTTTTTTCTCGTCTCTAAAACAACTCTCGTCTGATGAAAATATATTTTTATTTCTGTTAGACCTATTCTAAAAGATAAAGTCACCATTCTCCGCTGTAGTAACGATGACACATGTATTGGCTCGATAACAAGGATCGATATTGTAATACTCTTTTACCACTCTCTCTGTAACGAACTCGGATGTAGTCCAAATGTGGAGAATTTGTTTCGTCCACTTATTCGTCTTGGAGGCTGCTGCCGTCGAGGCCTGTAATATATTAAAACCAGTTAGAGAACTAATTGATAATTTTAGAACTCTAAAAAAAGTGCATGTGGATGTAGGAAGTGATCTGGGAAGTAATACTTACGATAACGCCATAAAGCTTCTTATAGAGGAGACCTCTAAGCTCTTCCATGGTAAAGATACCTTTGTACTTCTTTTTGAGGTCTCTAAAGTTGATAATACGCGATACAGACACACCAACTGCCTCGCCGTTGATATTGGCAAGATAGTCCGTTATTTTGGACGTAGTTTTGTACTAAACGAATAAAAATAATAAGAAAATTGAATGAAAATTAACACTTGTAGTCGGAACCAACTTAATTGCTGCCACCCGTTTGGGGTTGTTGCTTACCTCGATTTCCATCTCTGTCTTGAGGAGCTTGGCACCGAAACACTCTTCAAGAATTTCAAGTGAGAAAACCTCTGACCAGATCGAGTTCCCACCTGAGATAACTTGATAAGTCAACCCATTTCTGTTACAAATAGATATTGTCTTCGTAACACTTACCAGCGTTAGGAGTATTAAGGATCTTTGTTGCTCCTTCACCCAAAGTAATTTTCTTTCGGTCAAAATGTTTGGTGAATCTGACCTTGTTGGTGATAACTGTTCCAAACTCCGGATCTCGCATTGCCTTGCGAAATCTGAAGTTATACATGGAGGGTTGAGTCACAACGTAGTCTTTTCTCGCGTAGATGGTACGATGACCATCGCACGCGGCTTTAAACTCGGCAAATCCGGTTGTAAGAGCAGGGATGCGAGCTCGTTCAAGTTCGTAGCCAGTAGGTTTGAGACAATAGCGCTTGGCCTTTATATCATCGTGCACGATAAATAACTTCGTCACAATGGCCTTTCTGAATGGAACTTGGTCAGACTTCCAAACTGGTATTTTCGGATTTCGTCCAGGTGTATTGAAATGCACATTGAAGGCGTTGCAAATAGTATTGATTATGTCTACGGGATTGATTTCGTTGTAGGGCCATATATAATGCTCTTTGAATTTATTGATGAAGTTGTAGATGTAGATTTTGTTGCAGCCGTAAGGACGAGGAGGAGGAACTACTCGAGGAACAAGACCGTAACAACAAATGCTAAATATAATTGTGGTCAATATTATTTAAAAAATAAACGCCAAGTATCCGGAATTGAATGCGAATGCAGAACATACCCAGTAAGCACGCAAAAGACGATACTGCAATTCTCTATCGCAAGTGGCGCGAAGACTTTGATACTGCTGTAAAATACGAGCCTGAAGAAGGTGATAAGGCGTCTCGTATGCAGTAACCAAGCAAATATCAGCGGTATCCACCTCGTTGTTGAAGAAGGTATTGTCGAACGTTGCCTCGATACATTTAGATTTCATAGCGTAGCAATTGGTATTGTTGAAAGTAGCAGGGTTGATAATGGCCATCATTTTTAGATCAGATTTGATTTGTTTCGTGTTTGTGAGTGGTGTTTAAAAGCGGGCAAATGTGCGCGTAAGTTGTGTTTGTTTGATTTCGTGTTGAAAATCGTTTGTTGGGAGTTTTTTGTTAAATATTTAAGAATCAAAAGGGCAAAATATTTTTGCTGGGAGAAATTCGTGCGCAAAATAAAATAGAAATTAGCGCAAAGAAAAATTATTATCCGCACCGGATCTAATTGAGTGTGCTTACTGGTATGCCTTACTACCGTGGGTTATCGTTACGTTGTTTACATAGAATTATGTAAACCAATTAGACAGGAAAGACCCAGTTATGGCGCAAAGGCATTTGTAAGTAATAACTATGTTACAAAATCACCAGAGTCCAACTAAAATAATATATTGATATTCTAATTGCAATCAATTTTTTTCGTCTGGTAGACCAAATCAATTATGCTCCTTTGTTACACTGGACTATAGTATTCAGTTGTTATTCACAGATAACGGCTATTAGTTCCCGTCGTTTCTTATTGAAATTCCGCCTATATTTTGACCTGATCGCGAGAATACCAAGCAAAAGAAAATTTTAGCATCACCTCCTTTAAATTTAATAATTACTTCCACACCTACATGCCACACAGCGACAAAAAGAACAAGATCCGAGTGTCGGTAACTTTGGCTTTCTTGAACCAAACCACCCACATTTTTTTGCCTAAGAACAAGGAAATTAATATTTACGAAGCGGTTGCCAAGGAATTAATTAAGAAAGGCAAGTGGGGCATTTACAGCGTGTTAGACGTTGAAGAGCTAGGAATGATGAGCAGATCTACAGACACCAATTATTATCGATGTCCGCAGCGCATAGTCGTCACAAAGGGTGATAAATTTCAGGTAGTGAGCCGCAATGTTGAGAAAAAAGGCCACGGATTGTCATACACCAAGCAGACTATTCACCAGCACCACCATCATCATCATAAACTCCACCCGAGCACCTCTGCTGCAAGTGACCCTTTCGTGATGCCATTAATAACGAATTGCACCACAATTAATGCTGATTGCAACACACCTACGACGTTTGAAAGCTCTAGGCCAACGTATATGTAAATAAAAGTTAACTGCACCCCCCCTTCGTGAAGTATTTCAAAAAACCCTTTCTATTGACAATACCCGAATCGAATTGATCGATATAGGTAGATATAACCTGTCTGTCACGTGTGATTATTGTTATAACTATCCGTTTATTTACAAAATGTTAGTTTTATCTCCCGTTAACCTGTTCGATCTCCAGCGACAGGATTCAATCATTAATGCGAAACTTTCCCCCGTCATTGATAAACTGTAAATAGTTGTCATAGCAATAGCTAAGCAAGTGTACACAAAGTTGATCGGCATTCGGTAAAGATACAAACCGAGTTCGAAGAAAAATAATGAAGCGAAAAAGAATGTCAGCAAATATCTCCAAATGGACTGCTGCAGCAATTTTTGAATTTTTTCTGATGCAAGCTGATTCGTTAAGGGCAGTGTTGGTGTGGCCATGCATATTAAGTACAGAGGCATCAAGAAAAAGAACGCAAACTTGTGAATCGAGAAAAGAATTCCCGCTAATGTCACGTGCTCGGTATGATCATGAATGCCCAAAATAAATATCTTGGTGTCGCCAAGATCATAATTTCCGCCGGAAATTTCGTGCAGCCAGTACGCTTGATTCATCATCAACAAAAAAGCAAATTTTCGAAGATTAGGTCCAGCGAACTGCACAATCTTTGCATCCATGTTCGTTGCATGAACAATCTTGCTGTACGAATGCAACACTAAAGTTCCGAAGACCAAGTACAATCTGAATACGAACCATTAGCGGGTTTTGTGAGGAAGAATGATGCAGATGTCAAAATGTCATCGTCGGAATAACTGTACGTACCTTTCTTCATCAGTAAACAACACAAATAACAGCATTGTCATCGGAATGACTGCCAGTCTTCGGGAGACTCCGGGAACAATCGCCAAGATGATCGTGTGCGCAATCAGCGCGGGGTACAAACCAATAATTATCAAACTGTGATTTGATTCTACGTCCATGTTGTTTACTTTCCATGCGCGACCTATTGATTCAAACCCAAAAAAATACGCCAATGCCATGAAATAGATGACACGTGTCACTTTGAAGACCTTTAAGTTCATCGACAATTCTCTTTCAGATTGATTTTGCTGTACTTCCAAAGCCTAAATAGAATTCTTAAACTATCTTCCATTAATTTCTTTTTTTTGTACCTTAAAATACTCTTTAAATCTTCTCCACATCCAAATTCCAAAGCCAAGGTAAAAGATCAAATAAGTTAAAACGTGAAGTGCCAGGGGCCGACCAATCTCTCTACGAACTATACACACACACACATTAGTTCTCAAACGAATACAATAATATCTGACGTGCCTTGAACGAACGAGTTTGAGTACAGCGCGATGATGACACCTGCTGCAGTACCGACGAACAACCAGTATCGAATGTTATGTGACGGACTATTCACTTCGTCTTCATCAATCATCGCCTCCCGTTTATGTTTCTCGTCGTCCCCATTCTCGACGTCATCAATGGTGCTTTTAGGCGCTGTTTCAGGGTCCATGGACGTGTTGTAAAGTGCCCCTGCGACCAGTAACGCGTGCATGAACAAAAAAATTTGTCTGTTTTCACCCCACCAGAACTCGACATTTAGCTATACAAGCTATTAGTATTTTTGAGGCACTCGAACGAATGTGCGAATGGGACGTACCATCGAAAATACGACAGGATATCCTAATACGATGAATATTGGCACTGCGATTAACCAAAATCTCGTCTTCAACATGAGAAAGAATTTTTTAAACGTTCCAAATTCTAATTTCACGAGCGATGCATATGTTCCCAGCGCAGCCAATAGATAGAATGCAATTGAAAGCATAGGGATTGCGTGGAACTCTTCCAGTGCATTTTTAAGTTGTCCTAAATACTTCTTCCAAGAGCCATCGTTGGCTGTTTGAACTTCCAAGTTGCGTTTATCCTCGGGCCCAAAACGACTGACAATTGATCCTAGCCGGACACCCAAACGCTTTGCGTTCTGAGTCAACTGAAATGACAATTGTCTGTACAAATTAATACGCTCTTGCAGCGACTCCGAAGCAGGGTACCCTACGCCATTTGACTCTGACGGAATACTGGCACCTTTGATGTATTGTGACAGGGTGCTTGCAACGTCAACCGTATCGAGCCACACTGCCTCGGTGAGCGGCTTCAGCCTTGGGTTGTACATCATCATAAAGGCCTCGTTGCCGTTATCGGAAGTGCCGTGAGTACTATAACAATTTGTCAGCACGCAGGTATGATTGTTAATTTAGGTCACCTCAAAATATCGTCATCTGGCCACGCACCGCCGTGATCACTAATGACCACGAGGAGATATTCGGAATTTTCATTGATCCATTGCTGGATTATGCGCATGTCATCATTGAATTGGTTGATAACCTGAACGGTATTCTCTTCGTATTTACTATTTTAAAACAAGTTAGTATATATTTCCATTTAGTAAAAACCAAATAAAAAGATATATTAACTTACTCCATACTCTTGTGATTTAGTTTATCTACGATTTGGGTCGTTATAAGCGCGTTCATTGACTGTGATTTGAACGCGTTCAGTTGTTGGTACGCAGATTCTTTGCTTGCCGCGGACCTTCTGGAAGCTCCAAATAAGGAATAAAATGCTCTATTGTATTTGGTGTCTTCTTCAACTTGAGTTATTCCGCTCCAAAGATCAGTACGCTCACGCATTAAATCGTAAAATGCTTCGCCATGAGTTTGACCGTAATAATGAATAGGAACACCTAATCACATGGATAACGTTATAAACATAGTATTTTTGTGCACTGAATTATCTCCCTACCAGCAGCATTGAACTGGCTAATAAAATTGTCGCTTACAACAGGAGCGCCCATGACATTCGTGGCGGGCTTGCCGGTCAGGTATGAAGTTACAACCCCATATGTTGATTGAAAGGGAATATTATATATATGATACAAATGTGATGATGCCTTAAGTAAAGCAGTTAGAAATATTTTTTTAAGACCATAGCTTTAATTTCTAAAGAATTGTTTACACGGGAGTAATGACGTTGTAAATTTACTTACTTTGAATGTTTTTTGAGTGGTACTTGTCCAAAATTGGTCGTAAGGAAGTCCATCCATGTAAACTATCAAAATATGTTGAAATGACAGTGAATTTTGACAGTGCTCGGGATATTCTTGGCAGTATGTATTAACGTAATTTTCGCTGCTATAATTGAGACAGAAAAGATTAGCAATTTTATGGAAGAGTTTCGCAACTTTTCTAAACTTTTTTTTCATTTTTACAGTGAATGCTATTATTTTCAATCAAGGATATAAATTAATATTAAGAAAAATTTGTAGAATTTTGCGTTCGGAATTGCGAACCGACAGATCAAAAAAAATGTGTACCAACGCAGTCAAAGCGCTTAATGGACTCTATAAAACTAAAGAGATTTAAAATATTTTTTGGCATTATTATTTGCTCAGTTTTTTTTTTTGGTACCTGATCAATGCGGAGTTCGTTCGGTTGTAACTATCCACAACGTTGCTAGTGCAATACGCCATTATAAGTAGTACTATCAAAGGTTTATAACTGCTCCATATGAACGATACTGCATTATAAAGCGTGGGGAAAGCCATTTTCGTTCGTTGGACTACTGGATCGCATCTCTGCCGAAAATTGATCCACCTCAACATTATAATTTCTAATAATGTGTCAATCAATATCGATAATTATTTGAAGATGATTAAGTTATAACGTTCATTTTTTTTCAACGGTTTCCAAAAAAGGAAATCTATTAATGCATTTCAAACATTACCTTAGCTATGATTTGACTTATTGTACAATGCAGTGAGATCTCTTGATGACTTTCGATATCGAATATACATTCTCTCTCGCCTAAATTAACGTCAATGAAGGCAAGTTCTCAGTCCCTTTCGTAGTTGACTCGGTATCCTATTATTTCGAGTTATCTCCTGTTTATTTCCAACAAAATTTTACGATCAGTTTCTCTTCGGTTATCTAGATCTGCGTACAACTTTGTTATGACTGGCAGGACTGATAAAATCAAATTATAAACTTGTTGTTATCATTAATACGCTTTCATCTTTGGCTTCTTTCTTATGTAATCCCAGATAGCTCTAAAAAAACTTTTTCGAGATCTTATCCGCAATTTTGATGACGAACCGAAGATCTCCTCTCTGAAGGAAAAAAAAAAATCAATTAAAAACACCGAAACTACTTAATTATGGCCCGTTAGTATGGGGCTTACTTTTTAAAGAAAACAATCAAAAAATAGAAAAGTCCAACGCAGGCGAGTAAAATTGCCACCAGCACCGTGTACATTGTCTTGCTATTCTTATTTTTTCGCTGTTTATCAAATATAACATTAAGCGATTGATTTATACCCTCCCAACGCTATATTTTTCACTTACTCTCCCACTACGATTGACCGTAAATTGATGAGCGCAAGTCATCTTGTCGCAGTACTTTTCCACAAATAATTGCAATAACTCGCCCGCAACGGGACTCGAACCCAGAGGAAAACACGTCGCCATAACATTCTAATAAAAAGTTAACGTGTAAATCTCCGAGTAGATGTCCCCAAAAATTAATTGTTTCAGTTTTCAAAGAGGATATTACTATTAGTTATAAATATCCATTTGGTGTATTTTTTGTAGGCTCACCTTGCAAACGGCTGCGCGTTGAGCTAATGCGAGATCATTGCAGCCTTCGCGTGCTTGTTTGGCGTACCATGAGTCACATCCGAGAATGTCGCAAAACTGACCGATGCACACTCCCTAATTAAGAAATACTTAGAATGATGTTTTGTAAAGAGAAAAGACAAAAATAGAAGTGGATCTGGTACAAAACTTACTCGTTGATCTAGTTTGTTTACATGCTTGCTCACGAAATGCTTATCAAGGTAATATTGATTTTCAAACACCTTTGGACATAGACTGCATCTGTTGAATACTTGAAGACCGCGACGGAGTGTAGATTTAGACTCGAACTAAATATTAATCCAACTTTTAGCACTTCCTTTGAAAGTTATCCAAAGAAATACGACAAAAAATGATAACTCAAAT
>Ga0209960_1004464_pt1 | contig 10723 bp, 9 predicted proteins | sample ThiBiot_500_plan_2_FD_183947 | JGI IMG/M metagenome (GOLD analysis project Ga0209960, IMG submission 183947) | Wastewater bioreactor microbial communities from Cape Town, South Africa - Thiocy_expt_500_plan (SPAdes) | ecosystem: Engineered > Bioreactor > Thiocyanate-remediating >... | reverse complement strand
TCGACCACCGCATTTTTGTTTGTTGTAGCACTGAGCTACTTTCTGCCAAAGAAATAATTTCGAGCAAATAATTGGTTCGCTTTAATAAAAAAATCGGTGGTAAAGCCAAAGGAAAATTAACCAAAATTGCTGTTCGTGGATCTTGTTACGAAATTGCGTCAAATTACTTACCTCACTCCGGAAACTTGAATAGGCGCAGATTCTACCTGTCCAGACAAGAGTTGCGCTACAGTAATATTATTCTTGAATCTCCAGAGTCCATTCTCGTCCATGGAGAAGTACTTGGCCTCATGAGATGCTCCGCTTTCTCTTTTCTCTGCAAACCGTTTACGTTGTTCAGCTTCGACTATTTTTTTCTCCTAATAGTTATAAGGCACTAGTTAGTTAAGCCTAGGGGAATACAGTATTTCAAAGCCCTTATTTCATAGCGTATAGAACTATACCTTGTCAGCAGTTGACATTTCGCCTTTGACAATAGCTTCATTTACTTTAGACCACACTTTCAGCGAGTTTAGCGGCTCTTGCTTCTCTTGCTATTATTTTCGGTACGAAAATTAACAAATCGAAGAATAATAGGAACTATATGGTTCCTTACTGGCAAATAGTTCAATCTTGCTTGAGGGATAGTTTCAACGTCTACGAGAAGCTGAATGTCTTTTGGATTTGCGGCCAAAAAATAAGAAACTTTGCCTCCGCATTTACCCTCCAACTCCAAAACGGGTTCAGCAGAGTCTACGTGAGTTACAATACCTCGTAGCGTATTTTCTTTGCCTTTATCTTCTTTAAATTTGATAATGGCGGAGTAGCTAGAAACAATTAGTCCGCGCGCTTATTTTGCATAGATCTCCGGAAACATAAAGATCAATTTCAATAACCATATCGCGTACTACCATTATTTTTTGTAATTTGAAGAACATTATACAGAATCAGTTTCTTACCCAGTACTCGGGCATGAAATAGTAACATCTCCTTCCCAAACGATGTATTTCTTTCCAAATACTACATTCTTTACGGACATGTCTGGTAACGGCTTGTCCATTTCGTAGACTTCGTTATTCTTGTCAGATTGGATCTGTACTCCTCCTGTTTGAACATGTTTTAGTCGATTCTAATCTACTGTACTCATTTTAACGGGTAATAAAAATTACGTTCTAATAATTATTATCGAGAAACTAAATTCTTAGCTGCATGTACTATCTACGGATGTGGTCTCCATAAATAATTTAAATTTTAATTCGCGTGCGGTTGCTGGTAAATTAGACATCATAAATAGTTACCTGCAAGTGTGACTGCAGCAGAATTTCCACCAAACTTGACTCCGAAAGAGATATTGCAAGCAGCCGAGAAAGTTTTTGCCTGATTTCGGATGTGAACAGCTGAAATTGGCGGGTGATGGCTGACTTGCTCTCCATAATATTCAATCATATCTCCATTATCATCCACTATCCAAGCAACGTGAGTCTCACCAAGCACACTGTTCAATGGCTTCTTTTCGAAAGTTTCTTGCCGGATCTGCGACAAGAAATACCTGACCACGATCAGTAATCTCTTCAATGGGTTTGCTTCTTTATCCAAGTCATTTAATAAAAAGCTGACGGGTGTTTGACGGAACGCAAAAGTCTCGAGCATCGTGTAGGGATGACAGATTTCTGCTGGAAGTGATACTTTTGTTAATTCTTGACCAGGTTTTAGCTGAGAAATAAAACTCTTCATCAGATTGAAGAGGTTTATCTTTCTGGTCTTCCATTCGCCAGTCTCCGCAACCAAACTCATATTTTTTTTGACCTGATCTAAATTAAAAAATTAAAAATCACGCGAATCCTTCAAAATGAGTATCTAGAAATAGTGTGAGATATCTGGCAAATATTTGCAACTTCATTGCAGGAACAAACGTGTTGTAAATAAATTTATATAAATAAATGAATCTGCACGTTGGAGTTTCTTACTCTTCAAATGTCACGATCTTTACTCTAAAATAATACGACTTTAATGAGGGTTTAGTGTTCTTCTCCGTAACAGGGGTCTAAAAAAGTTGTCGGTGCCTGCAGAACTTATTTGTCGCGCGTAACGGAAATTGTGACGACCCGATAACCTTCACACAGCTTATATAAGTACAACTATAGTATTAGAAGGTAGGATACCCTTAGAACATTCAGGTGCTCTACTGAATTTAGTACACACACGATCTCCTTCAGATTTTTATTTGAGCATCAACGTCAAAACAACATACTAGCAAGACTGTTTAATACAGAATACGAGTGTGCCATAAAATGTGAAGCTGTGTATGCGTAGAACAGGCCAGGAAGCATGAGTGTAAGCACGTTGGGCACTAAGTTGCTGATTGACGACCGGGAGTAGGTGTTCGGGTTAAATACTTGATATATAATACATATAGCGCTATATAATACAAAAAAGCAGCCGTATATTAGCATCAACCATGTAGCTTCCCTGATCCAATAAGCCAAAAACAAAGCAACTAGATTTTGAACTAGGAACTTTTTCAAAAATGGCAAGGTATCTGAGGGATGATAATATTAATTTATGGTATTCTATTAAAACGCTATTCCATCAATCGAGTGGAAAATAAAGCAATTTTTAATTAGCAAATATCTCCACTAATAATTTTCGTGGTTTGACATTAATTACCTGATACCATATTATTAAAATTATGAATTAAAACCCACGTTATTTTGCGCAAGAAAATGTTTCTTGGTCAACTTTTGGTCAAACTGCGCAACAATGCTCAATTACGCATACTCGGCTGCCACTGCAGGTCGTTAAAATTGTTCACAGAATGAATCGAGTTGAAACAGGTCACGGACCAGTACTCAAATATTCTATTGGGTTCTTTTAGGTGCTCCAATGTCATAGGGAGGAAATAACTTCGCGTGTCCTTTCCTATGCAAGGAGCAGGTGCCGGGATCGTATCTAAGCCCGGGGCCTCCACACGGGGGTCTAGCTCATTCGGTAGAGCAGCTTTGGATACGCGAAGGCACATTGATTGCCTGCCTGCGAAGCTACGCTTTCGATGTAGTATTCTTCCAGTGACTCAACCACCCTTTTTTTTTAATTAATTATGAACAATATCTCAATTCGGCAAAATCCAAAGGTCAGACCTCGAGCCTGTCTCGCCAAATTGTAAAGAAAACACGACGGTTTGAAACTAAACTTTGGTGATATTCTACTTGGTCTTCTTGTATTCTCCCTCCAAGTTATCACAAAACTACTTCCTTTTTTAGAATTCGCATTTAAATTAATAAGATTGTGTTTAAAGATCAACTAGACTGCAAGATAATGTTTGATACTACTTCTTTATGCAGCAAATTCATCGAGTACATTGACCTTCTTGATTGATTGTGACTTTTGTTTTCTCACACCCTTTGCTACTAACTTCTTGCCGTCTAGTTTCTTGCGTTGTTTGCTCAGCGCACGGCCGAGGACGGATGGTGGGTCCTTCAAGCCAAAACTCTTCGCGATGTGTCCTAAATGCAAGTTCTTCACGTGGAAGATGTCTTTAGTCACCTTAGTATGCGTGGCATATGATCGAATGAATGATTGATAAGCCCTAGCGGCCATCATCTTCAAATCATCTTCTTTGCTCTGCTCCACGGTCGATTCGATCAAATGCTGCAATGACGCGGCTAAAAATAGAATAATCTGTAAGATTTGTGTTTGTAAGCTACGTTCAGTGAAAACTCACCTTCAACTAACGGATCGTTGGAAACGTTGCGTTCAAGATTGACTTTCAACTTGGCCATTATATCATCGACTGACAGGTCATTAAATTGCATCTATTCGAGGTTAATTACTTTCCTAAAGTGGTAATTCTGTTCACGGCTTACATTTAATTTTGTTTTCAAAATATCAACGTAAGGACGTTCAGAAGGCAACAAAAATAGCAACGCGTCGCCTGTTTGGCCAATACGAGCGGTACGGCCAATCTAAATTTAGTTAATATTGTCATATATGGAATATGGACACATACTCGGTGGATATAAGACTTTGGATCACTAGGCACATCATATTGAACAATCCAGCTAATGTTAGGCATGTCTAAGCCACGTGCTGCAACGTCGGTACAAAACAACACGCCTGACGGAATTTCGCAGAATTTTAAGTAGGTGCTGCGTCGTGCTTCCTGCGACAAATCTCCGTAGAGTTTAAACATGGGAATTGGAATCAATTCTTCCATTGCTTGCATAATAGATTAGTATTAATTATGGAAATGAGCTCGATTACTTACGCACGTCCATATTAGATTTGATTTTGAACGCTGGAATTTTTGGAATTTGAATACTTCCAAATAAGGTAAAATAGAACTCGACTTCATCGCTTGTTGACATGAACACGATGATTTTGACTTTAGGACTGCAAAAAAAATAATTTAGATAAAATTAATTACCGATCACGAGACCGTGGAATTCGCTGAACATACTTGGTCGTAGCTTGTTGCCTAATAAAGGCTGCCAAAGTCACGTGGCGCCACTTCGGATGTACGGTGACTGAATGTTGTTGCAAACCACTGGGCAATGCGAAGGACTTGAATTCTTCATCAAGCGAATTTTCTTCTTCATTTTCATCGTTATTATTAGACTCAGATTTATCTTTTGTAGCGGATCCATCTTCGCCTTGCTTTTTGCGAAGATCATCCAATGAGACAAATAATGGGTCTATCAAGCTCATAATAGCCAATCTATCAACATCCTAGTATTAATTGGTAAGTACATGGTGGTACACCTGATTGCAGATCTGATCTTACTTTGTTCAAAGTCGCAGAACATAAAACAGTTTGTCTCGATTTGTTCTCGTTGGGCTTAACTTCATCTGATTCGTTAGACTTGTTTCGGTCTTTACTTTGGGTGTTTTCAGCAATAGGAACCTTCGCGCTTCGAGAATTCAAAGTATGAATAATGGCTGTCAGATCCTTCTCGAAACCCAAATCAAGTAATCTGAGAGTAACATATCAATTACAATACAATATAGACAATATTAATACTTAAATAAAGTTACGTACCGATCAGCTTCGTCGAGAATTAGCCAACGTAGAGGAGCAATATTAAACGAGCTTGTTTGTTTCAAGTGATCCAGCAATCGACCAGGCGTAGCAATGACAATATTAAGGCCTAAAAAAAAATCATTTAACATATGTACATCGAGGTTACATGTGTGGACGTCTGATAGCGAGACGAGTTCCGCCGAGGTCATACTTGGTTTTATATGGATTTCATATAGGCCCACAAACCGGTGCGGCCAGGCTCAATCTCGTTAACAGACGGCTACAACATATACTACCTTTTCTAATCCGCGCTTTTTCAGACTTGCGCTTCTCACCGCCAATGAGAATTCCAGGGACAATCCAATGGAACGGTTTCAACAACTTCGTTAACACTTCAAAGATTTGGACCGATAATTCGCGAGTTGGGGCAATCACGATCGCTACAAATCACAAAATATTTTGTTAGGATTTTCTCCGATAAAATTCTTCGGAAAATAATGAAATTTCAAGCTAAAACAATCGTTACAACAGTGCCCCATTGGAACATACCTGAAGTACCAGCTGTTCGATTAAGTCTCCCGCTGACAAGATCTTGTACGATAGGTATTAAGTAAGTCAAAGTTTTTCCACTACCAGTTTCAGCTTGAACCAAGCTAATCAGCCAAGTTATTATCGTAGTAGAAATTGTAATATTAATCAACGTACGCATCGTGTTTGCTAAGAATTGCGGGAACAGCAGCTTTTTGAATTAGAGTAGGTTTGGCCATGCTCATATGTTCTAAATTTAGAGTTATTAACAGTCACAATAATAATTATAATAATATTTAAAATCGATTACCTTCTAAATTTTTAACTAAGCGCGAGTCGAGACTGAGATCTGCGAATGTTTTCTCACTGAACAAAGTTTCTGTTGAAACGACTTTCTTTGTTCGCTCTAACAACTGCTTCTTGTTTAACGACTTGCCTTCATGTTGCATTTGTTTTAATCTGCTTAAAGATTTTGGTGCGAACTCCAAGTTGGCTGGATTTGGCGTTGTTGCTGATTTAGGTAACGGCACCGACCCTTTCTTTGTGAAATCAGCTTTTGATTTCGGCTTTTCTTCAACAATGGTGTCTTCCTTTTCGGTTTCTTTCGTAATTTCTGGCTTTGTTTCTGTCTTTCGCTTTTTCAATGGAGGTTGATCTGTTAATCCTTGATCATCATTAACGATTTCTTCGGCTGATCGTTTCTTAGAGGCTATAACTTTAGTGTCTTCTCGATTATTCTCCTTCATATCGACATCTTCCCCATCAGCTTGGCTTTCTTTGATTGATCCATTCTGAACTGCAGCTTTCTTAATCTCGGCAGCAGCTTGTCTTTGTTCATATTTTTCTTTACGCTTGACTTTTGCTTCGTGCTTTAGATGCGCCATCTGATTTTGATGTTAGTTCAACAAATTGAGATGCGATCGAGGATCAGATCTTATCGTTTCTTTCGTTATTTAATTAATTATTACCCCTTTAAAATCCCCAGTGCGTAGCTGCTTTATACTAGGTGTCTGCATTTAAATTGAAATTAGTTAAAATTATTGGATGATCGGCCAAAAAAAAGTCAATGTAAGTTTATGAACCCGCGAGCACACATATGTTAGCTTGGGTTAAGGTAAATATTTACGAATAGTTGTAGGTTTTACGATAGATCGCGATCGCTTACCGCAGTTCGGATTTTGCCCTGCTTCTTCTTTTTCTTTGGTGCGTCAATAGAGACAATATTTAACATCATTCCGTCGTCGTCGTCCATTTTGTAATTGTCGTAATTAAGAAGTGGTTTCTCTTATTACTTTATAAATATTAATGGCAAAATGGATGGAACACAAGCGCAGCCTCCAAAAAAAGGAGACGGAAAAGATGGCTATTTCTGGGTATTAGTCTTGATGCATATTGCGTTAACTCCCTTCACCAAGGTTGAGGAGAGTTTCAACATGCAAGCTATGCACGACATTTTATACCATGGATTTGATCTCGAAAAGGTACCCAGATACCTTACATTTAATAATTTTTAAATATCTCCCGAATATAATTGGAGCGATGCTTTACTATGGTTAAGACAAAGACGGCTGTATTAATATTTTATTAATTTTTTTTGGCTGACACGCCAGATCTAGAAGATTCCAGCACTGTAATTTTTAATTTTTATCATTATAAGTACGATCACTTTGAATTCCCTGGAGTTGTACCCAGAACTTTCATTGGCTCGTTACTTGTAGCCTTGGTTTCAAAGCCGATCCAACTCTTATTGGCTTACTTTGGATTTTCAAAATGGACCATGCAATATATGGGTACGTACTAATATACAGCTACAATCACAATCCTAACTGATCGCCGTTGTAGTCAGATCAGTTTTAGGCCTAATCCTTGTTTTCGCCTTTGCCAAATTTAAAGCGCAAGTAGGCCGCACTTTTGGCCCTAACGTCGCCAAGTGGTTTGCAATCGTACAAATGGCGCAATTTCATTTAACTTTCTATTTCTCTCGCGCGTTGCCGAACACTTTTGCTTTAGCATTAGGTAATTGCTACTGTTTGCCTTTAAATATTCCTTACTAAACCGTCAATGCCCAGTTATGGTCGCATATTCATACTGGCTGCAAGGAAAATTCTTGCCAATGATTGGCTGGTTTACTTTTACGATTTTAGTTTTCAGAAGCGAGGTTCTAATACTGTTCGGGCCCATCATTCTGACATTATTAGTCTCGAAAAAAATACCTCTCTTCAAGACTATTTTTATGGGGATCGTATTTGGAATTGTTAGCTTAGGTAAATCAAGACAAAACAAACATTTGCGTACGATCTGATCTAATTCATTGTTTATCAGCAACCACCGTTTTGATAGATTCGTACTTTTGGGGAAGATGGTTGTGGCCCGAAGGTGAAGTTCTATTCTTTAATACAGCCTTGAACAAGAGCCATGAATGGGGTGTAAGTCGCGCCGGATCCACGTTCATACTCGATCTAACCCTTCGATCAGACGAGCCCGTTCTATTGGTACTTCTTAGTTGCTATTCCAAAGACATTGATGTTCACCCTGCCGCTCGTATTCGTTGGATTATTCGCTCAATTCAGACGAGTCCTCCCGATCTTCATTCCAATTTCAGCGTTCTTGATTCTCTATTCATTTTTGCCTCACAAAGAGCTTAGATTTATTTTCTACGTATTCCCTATTTTCAATATGCTATCAGCTATAGGAATGGAGTACCTGTAAGTTTACATCCAGTATTTAGATCTGTTTCTTACATGCCTGAAGGTTCCACCTTGCAGACGAAGGTAAAGACAAAAAACCTAAAATTTCAGTGCGAATGGACATTTGGATCCGTTATACCGTTGCCGCCGCGTTGGTTGCGACGCTTGCATCGAGTTTGCTTTTGTTATACATATCTTCTTCTAACTACCCCGGTGGCTATGCATTCAGACGGTTACATAAAATGGAATGTAAGTCAATCGTATTTTACCAAAAAAGGAAGTGTTAACTGACCCCCCCAATTACTACAGCCAGTTTGGTGCCTGTTTATGTACATATTGACGATGCTGCAGCACAGACGGGAGTCACACGATTTGGTGAAATACATCGCAGATGGAAGTACGTATATAAAGCTTAATACAACTGCTGCTCAAAGCTAACAAAATTGTGGCTCAGATACTCCAAAGATGAGCACGTGACAGACTTCACTCAGTTCACGCACTTATTAACGGAGAATGCCACTGTAGCGAATTTTAACGCTATTGGACACGCTGAGGGATTTGACTATATTCAGTGGTCCTGGCCACCTAAAATTATGCGAAGCCCGAAAATTTACATCCACAAACGAAAAGGTTTCATGTAAATTCGAAGTAAAAATAGCCCGCGGCATTAATTATGATTACCCTCTCTTACTTGCGCATAATTTTTTCCACTTTACAGCACTGAATTTCTAAAACCAAATACAAATAACTTATTGAGTCGTTTAATTTGACAATACACTTAATTTCCTCCTCGTAATTGGTGCATAGAGCGTAATAAATAGAACTGCAAGTAGCTCCACTAGATAAGCTTCAAGTAACCCCGTGTTCCACCTATATATATTCCTCCAGTTAATCTTCAGTTCTGTGAAGCTTTTGGTCATTAAATTATACAATGCAAGTATAATGCCAAGCTGCACATGCATGAAAATGTTGTACAAAAAAGTCCACAAAATTTCTCCACTTTTGAATGCTTCTACAGTAGTTTTCCAATCATTCATCAAAACTATTAAACATACAGATATGATTGCCACTAATTTTGATTGTCTGTGATTGCTGTTGATAAACTTCTCCCAGATAATTGAATACAGCGTGCAGGTAAATAACATCATCACATAATTTGTCATGTCTAAACTCCATTGATAAAAATATAAACATAGTGCTACTAATGTATATCCAATTATCATTCCATATTTGCGCTTTTTTGTTTTCACTTCTTGAGACAGATTATATCCAGATGCCGCTTGTATTCCCACGGCAGTCAATATGGTCAAAAATGTAGCTAGGAAATGCACTGTTAAAATCAAGTAATTCTTTGCATCGCTTGCAGGGCTGCTGCAGTAATCTACAATCAAGCACGGAAGTATCATCAAATATCCTACTTGAAATAGTGCCACATCCACGGCGAGTCCTGAACAACATTAAAATAAATATTCTCAGAAATGGATATATGACGCACAAACACACCTGCAATGTATGTTCTGTTGTCTAGCAGCCGAAATCTTTTGACAACATTTGTCATATTGTGGTGAGGATGAACGTCTTTCAACTCAACAATTATCTCACATTCCATATCTTTAGCCCACTGGTGCCTGTGTCCATCAGCCAGCTCGTTCACTTGAATCATTGTAGAATAGAAATTGTCCCTGATATTCCATTTGCTGTAGTATTGAAAATACAATTTTCCCCGAAATTTAACCAAATACCTACAAATATTCGATTAACGACATAAGATATGGCACAAAAAAAGAATTCCTTTGATAACTTTTTTTTTTATTGACGTTGAATAAATATAAAATTGTTTACTTACTTGTCGAATTCTCTATTGCCAGTAGCATAATTCAAGGAGCTATGAATTGCTTTAGCACTCTTTAAATTGGTTTCGATTAACTGTTTTCCGAGATTACGCGCAAAAAGCAAATCGTCAAGTCGGAATTTGGCCGGGTAGGTCGCCTAAAATGATTGGTAAAATGCCAGGTAATAATAATCGTGTAATTACAGGATAATCAAGCCAAGAAATTGATTCTAATACAGAGCGTGAAATGTTTGCCGCAAACAAATCTTTATCAAGACTAAGCGAGGTTCTATCGATTATGTTAAATAATTTAACGTGCAATTAATAGAGCTTAATTCGTTATTCCTACTCTTTGTTGAAGACATTGTCCTTTATCTGGTCTTTGATAGCATGATGCCGCCAATACTTGCTTACTTCAGAACATGCAATTAACGTGCCGTAATCGAAATTCATGAAAATATGTTCTAAAACCTCCTAGCAAATGAATATGACATCAGTTAAAATTGTACATTGTTTCAAATTATTAATTTGAAATCTTATCAGGCGCGACATATTATTATTTAATGCAAATTAACTTACGGGAGGGATTATTTGATCTATAACAGCATCTGATGGATATACGAACGCATTTTTTTTTATTTTTTGGAAAGTGCGATGGAAATAAGTCACTAAAACTATCCC
>Ga0209960_1004463_pt1 | contig 10723 bp, 12 predicted proteins | sample ThiBiot_500_plan_2_FD_183947 | JGI IMG/M metagenome (GOLD analysis project Ga0209960, IMG submission 183947) | Wastewater bioreactor microbial communities from Cape Town, South Africa - Thiocy_expt_500_plan (SPAdes) | ecosystem: Engineered > Bioreactor > Thiocyanate-remediating >... | reverse complement strand
TTTTTTTTTTTTTTTTTTTTTTCCATGAACTAAAGATTTTTCGAGGATCAAAAACCTTCACCATTCAAATTTTCTGCTTTCCAAGCTGGTCCAAGAACTTGTTTAGGACAAGATATGGCTTATATTGAAACAAAGGTCTTACTTTCAATGATTTTGCAAAAATACAGACTTCGCTTAGTTCCTGGACAAAATATTGATTATCAAAATAATATTACTTTACCAATGAGAAATTTCTCAATGATGATGTATGCAGAAAAAAGAGAAGATTAAAAAAATATTAATTAAATAAATAAAGAATAAAGAATAATAATAATGAATTAGAACAAAATGTTTTCAAAAATGTTTATCTAAAATATTTTTACATTAATATTACAGAGTAAAAGACTTTTTTCACAACTTTTCCTTCTTTACAAAGAGATAATAGAAACTTTGAACGATGGGGAGATAAGGTATTTGAGTGGAAGAAAGGTTTGCAATATATTTGATTGGAGGAATAGATTCTATGGGTGTATTTTTGTCTTTTTGGAATCCGTTAGGAACAACAGAAACAATTTCTTTGATAACAAAGGAAGAGGTATATTTGCAAATATCTTCATAGATCAAAGCAGTAAGAGGGCAATATATAACACGGTTATCTATATTTTTGAATTTGAATTTGAATTTGAATGAGTGAATTAAATCATCCAAAATAACTAAATAAATTAAGAATAAAGAAACAATACCAATAACAAGTCTACGATCATGAGCACCAAGAACAAAATAACCACCTTTTTCAATTCTTTTTTCTGCATTTTTTGCAATTCGAATAACTTTTTTACGGTACTTTTCAATTCCTTCCAAGTCTGTTAGTTTGAGAACATCAATTGGTGGAACAAATACAATTCGGACTAATCTATCTTTTGGATTCTTTTTCAAAGCGCTATTTTATTTAAATAATTATTATTTTAGTTATTATTTAGTTAAAGAAAAATTCAAAAAATTGCAATTCAAAAAAAAGTACTTATTGGCAATATCATTCAAGATATTTTTGTCTGCTGCAATAGCTGCATTACTTGATAGAAGCCCAAGTTTTTTTAGCATCATATTATTTTCTTGAATTCTTCGATTTTTCTCTCTTTCATATTCAGTAATTCCTTCCCTAAATTATTATAATTTAATATTTAATATTGTTATTTGCCACCACTTTTCTCTCAGAAAAAAAAAAAAAATTACTCTTCACTATCTTCACTAAATTCTTCTTTTTCAAGAATATCATCACCATTGGATGAAAGATAACTAATATTAGTACTATTATCTTCTGATGATTTCCAATCATAGCAACAAACAGATTTTCCTTCAGTTCCAAAAATTTCAATCTTATTTTTCAAAATATTAATTAATTTTGTATCATAATTTTTTTTCTGAGAAGGAAAAAGAAAAAAAAAATATTTACCACTCTTGAAAAAGTTTGTCCAATAAATGAGGTATTTGATGTAATTTGATTACTTAGTTCATTTAAATCTTTGGTATGAGCCGGATTCAAAGAGCTTACAGGAAAACTCCAACAAGTTCCTTTATTTGCAAGTGATCTACCTGTTGCAGGATGAGAAATTTTTGAAATTGCTTCAACAGAAGAAAAATCTGATTCTTCATCTTCTTCCATGTCTTCATCTTCATTAAAATCTTTATTTTATTTATTATTTATTGGGATTTTTGTTTTTAATGAAAAAAGAAAAAGGAAGAAAAAATACCTAATTCAAAGGTATATGACTTTTCGTTTGGTTTGAGTTTTCTTAAAATGAAAATGTATTCATGAGTAATCATTAAAAAATCGTGAATAAAGGCTAAAGATGCTCCTTTTGAAGATCCTGAACAGCAACGTTGTCTTTTTACAATCTATTTGTTTTAATTGTTTGATTTGTTCAACAAAAAAAAAAAAAAAAAATCAAAATCAAAATTCTTACAAATTCTTCAACTTCAAATCCAGCATCAAGATATTGTCTCAAAGTTTTAAAAGCAACTGGAATAACATAACAATGTTCTCTATTATCTCCAATACTAGAAAAAGAGGGAAGAAAAAAAGAAAAATGAATATTATGAAAAAGCAAAGAAAAAAAGAAAAATGAAAAAAAAAAAAAACCCCATGGTACAACGGCCACCAGCTTTTAGAACTCTTGATGTTTCACATGCTACTTGATACATTTTTTCTAAAAAGATATCAAGGGTTGGAGTTCTAGAAAGATCATCTTGGATAGAACTTGAGTAAACAATGCAACGAAAATAGGGGGGATGAGAAAGGACGTGATCAAAACTTTCATCTCGAAATTGGGATCCTTGATTATTTTTTATTTTTTATTTTTTATTTTTTAAAATTATGGAAAAAAAAAAAAGAAATAAGAAGAAAAGGAAACTACCTCTTAAGTCTGATGCATCACCTAGAACGAGAGTTGGACGATAACTTGGTTTAATTCTTGTTTGAAGTTCAGGAGGAACAGAGAATGAACAATTCTTTTGAGTTAGAGCTAAATAAAAATTGTTAATTACATGAACTGATTTTCAGAAAGAAAAAGAAAGAAAAATTCAAACCAATGGCAACGGGATTAACATCAACACCAACCGATGGTCTGGAAAGAAGGAATGATTCAATTACATCAGTTCCTCTACCCAAGAAATTGGTCTAATTTAAAAATTTTATTATTTTTTATTTTATTTTTTTTTTTTTTAAATTTTGATTAAAGAAAAAGGAATGATTAAAAAAAATTACTAAAACTCTAGCTCCCTCGATAGTGTATCGTAATAGAGACCTAAAAGTTGAGGAAGTATGTTAAAATTGGAATTGGAATTGGAATGAAAAGAATAAAAGAAACCATCTAACTAAATGAGGAATCCATGTTCCGCTATAGTCAAGTGATGAATGTGATCCCCCTATTTTTTTAAAAAAAAATTGATTCTTTAATACGAAAGAAAGAAAAAAATAAATGATTTTTTTTAAAAAAAATACATCGAGGAGCTCTGCCAGGAATATCAAAGAATGAAGATTCTGTTTGAAGGGAATATAATTGTCTTGGTCCTGGCCCATAAGAAGCAAGAAATAGAGAATCAGAAGAGGGAAGTGGTGCACTATAAAATTTAGAAAAAAAATAAAATTAAAAATCGTTTTTTTTTTTTTTTCAGAAAAAAAATAAATACTTTGATGTTCGAGTTTCATAAGGTTGATGAATATAATCTCCAGTTCTTCCAATTTCATGTCCATCTTGAACCATTGTTTCTTGGAGTTCACATTGGTTTTGATTTTGTTTTTGACACATGATTTGAGCTTCATTAATTGTAGAGCTACCAGAGAAACATGTTTCACAGAACCAATTTCCAGTTCCATCTTTTTATTTTTTTTTCATTGTATTTTTATTGTATTTATTATTTTTTTCTGAGTTTAAAATAATATAATAAAAATAAAAATAAAAATTACCTCTTCTCCAACAAGAGGACAAGGTAGATGAACATAAATAACAGCTAATTTGAGGAACTTTCTTTTTCTTTTTGGTTTCATTTTGTTCTATTGATTGTTTTGGTTCATCCAAGCCGATTTCATCCATTGCACAAACTAAAATTTTTGGAAGTTCAATTGAAAATAAGAAAAAGAAGAAGAAGAAAAGTAAAAAAAAATGGGCCTACATTGTTCATAAGTAATGGTTTCAAAGCTTGGCTTATCATGTGCATGAGATGATGGGAATTGATTTTCAAAACAATTTGTACACAAATCAAAACTACTCCAATAACTTTTACATTTAGAACAATGATACCAAGGTGCTTCTTTGTTAATACTTTCTTGACAATTATCACAAGTGATTTCATCTTGATAATCTATAATTTTTATTGAATTTTAATTTTATTGATAATTTATGAAGAAAAATTTAAAAAAAAAAAACCTTTGACTCTATTCTCATGAGTTGAACACCAGAAAACAATTCTTTCTTTCACAAATGAAAGTGATTTTCCTGAACATGCATAATGGAAATTTTTTTTACATGAAAGAGAAGTACATCCAAGTGTTGCACCTTTATCACCACATCCTGTACATTTCTTTATTTATTTATTTTCAATTTGTTAATTATTATTTTTATGAGATTTTCAAAAAAAAAAAGAGAAATAAAGAAATACGATGCTTCTTCCTCTTTTGATAGCTTTAGATATATTGTACCATTTTTTAGTTTCTTTATTATAATGAATTTCGGGGGATGCTAATGCACAAACTTTTTTTTTTTGAAAGAAAGAAAGGAAGGAAGAAATGAATTCTCAATAATTAAAATAGAAGAAAATCAAGAAGAAGAAGAAGAAAAAAAAAACCTTTATGAATCCAATGAGTTTTTGATGACTTTCCTTTGAAAACCAATCTTTTTCCATCACCAACAAACCCTCTCATTTGATTTTCTTCAGGATCATCTTTATTTATTTTGTCATCAAAGAAAAACTCTTCTTCATGACATAAGGTACAGGCTCTATTTTGACCTGAAAGGGTTGGGATAAGAGAGCATTCTTCAAAACCATCTTCACTCATTGCTCCATCTATTCAAACAAAAAAAATGGTTAGTTCAAAAAAAAAAAAAAAAAAATGTTTTTTTGGAAATAAAAAAAAATAAAAATAAAAATAAATAAAAACCTTCAATATCATTTTCTCCTGGGGCATTCTTAATAACAGTAAATGAATTTGGAGGATGTGGATGCTCATAAGGAAATCGTCCTTGGAAACAACTGGAACAAAGATCAAAACTATTTTTTTTTTTCAGAAAGAATTTTTTTTAAAGGAATTTTTTTAAAAAAAGATTTAAAAAAAAGAAAAAGAAAAAGAAAAAATACCTTGCATAATAATCATCACTTGAGCTACAATATTGACAACTATAACGAAAAGTCTTGATTGGAAGATGACATTTATCACAATGATATAATTCAAACCAATCTTAATTTTTATTTATTTAAATTATTCAAAGTTTTTGGAAAAATAAAATAATTGAGAAAGGAATATCAGTAAATTTTACCTTCACCAGGAATCCAAGTATCTTCAATAGGTGGAGGAGGTTCATAAACAATTTCTTTCTTTTGTCCTTTTTTAGGTCTTCCTCTTCCTCCTTTTGCTTTTGGTGAACGCTTTCTACCAGTTTTACCATTTTCAATTTCTTCTTCATTTTCTTCTTCAACACTTCTAGCATTATTTGGACTTTTTGATTCTGTATTTTTTTTCAAAAAAATTAATGAATTAATAAAAAGGAAATCGAAATCATGGGAATAAAAGGAAAAAAAAAAAAAAAAAATTACTTCTCTTTGTATTTCCTTTTGGTTTTTTAGTTGATTTAGGTTTAATTATATAATTATCATCACTGTCACTTTTACCATCATCTGATGGTTGATTCCATTCATCCCCATCATCTGATTCACTTTCAAGCTCTGGTTGTCTTGGTTTTTGATTGGTAGTTATTTCTTGAATTTCTTGTTTTTCATCTTGATACTCATCTTGATATTCTTCTTTATATTCTTCTTTATATTCCTCTTGATATTCGTCTGGGTATTCTTCTTGATATTCATCTTGGGATTCATCTTGGTCCTCTTCTTTGTATTCTTGATATTCTTCCTCATATTCTTCCTTGTATTCATCTTCATCTTCATATTCATTGTCACTATAATCTGGATGATTATTTTGAAAATTCTCAATTTCACTTTCTGTTTCTGTTTCAAGTTCTGGTTGACCTCTATGCTTTCTGGGGGTTACCATTTCCGTTTCACTTTCACTTTCAATTATATTTTGTTCTTTGTTATGGTCTTCTTGGATTTCAGATTCACTATCACTTTCTATTTCAGTTATTTTACGAGCTCCGGTTCTTTTGTGAACAACTATTTCCATTTCATTTTCACTATCATCATTTTCACTAATCATATTATAATTTCTATTTTCATCCAAACTTTCATTTCCACTTTCATTTTCTGAATTATTCTCTTCCGAAGAGATTTCCGAAGAGAGTTCCGACGAGAGCTCGGAAGAGAGTTCTGAAGAGAGCTCTGAAGATATTTCTTCGCTTTCTTCACTATCACTTTGCATTATCTTATAATTTTGATTATTGCTACCTTCATCTTCGCTATCACTATCACTAATATCTTGTGTTCCATTTTCAGTATATTTAATATAAACATGTTTCTTTTTTAGTTTGGTTTTTTTCTTATTCACACTACTAGTTGATTTAATATCCGATAATTCAACAAGTTTCTCTTCTTTACTTTGAATTTCCTCTTGACTTATTTCCTCTTCATTTATTTCCTCATTTATTTCTTCTTGTGATGCATTTAATTGATTTATAAGTTGATCTTGAGGTCCAGTCCTTGAATTTTCTTCTTCATTTTGATGAAGAAGAATTTTATTTTGAGCTTGATCATCTGGGGCATAAGCACTTTCTGGTGTTTCTTGAAATTTTAAATCATGAATTTTTACTTCATCTTCCTCTTCAGATTCAAGATTTTCTGTTCCTTCTGTTTCAGAATAGTCAGGTCTATCCACAAAATCAGTTAGTCTACTAATGTCTGTCATCTCTGATTCTGTCTCTGTTTCATCTCCATCTTCTTCTTGATATTCATTTTCATTGGATGAATGTTCAAATTCGATGGGCTTTTGAGTTTGAAGATTTATTTCATTTTGAATTTTGGAAGGAACTACTTCTTGAGTTGGAATTTTAGTTTGAAGGTTTGAATTTAGAATTTTAGAAGTTTCATTTTCTATTTGATCCAAAAAATTAATGAATGAGTTATCAAACTCTTGATGTAAAATATTTTCAATTGGAAGAAACTCTTGTCCTGGTGGTTTCTCAATTTCAAGAGGTAAAGTATTTGATGGGATAATCTCTTCTTGTTGCTGTTGCTGTTGTTGTTGTTGTTGTTTTGTCTTCTTAGTTGAAGGGGATGTAGATTTATTTCCTAATTTTCTTTTTAATGTACTATTGTTTTGAGTTGATTGTTCTCCTAGATTAACTGTCATTTCATTATTAATAAACTTTGCAGCTTCTTCCTTATCTTTCTTTTTAGATTGTTTATTGAGTGTTGACTGGTGATCATAAAATTTTTGATTATCTAGACTACATTTTTTAGTTGTTTGAAGTTCTGATTTCGAGTTCGCTTTTGATTTAGGTTGAGTTTTCGTTTGAGATTTTGGTTGAGATTTTGCTTTGAGTTTTGGTTGAGGGGTTGATTGATTTGATGAAAGGAGTGCTTCACAAGAATGAAAATTGGTTGGTTGTAATGATTGGGCATTTTGTTGAATATTTTCAATATTTTTTTTGTTCATCTTTTTGGTTTTTTTGAGTTCTTTTTGGCTTGATGAATTCTCTATTATTATTGGAGGTTTGGAATAAGGTTGGATATAATAAGTTGGTTGGCTTAGTTGAGATGAATTCAAAGGTGGAAGTCCATAAGTTGGGTTATTACATTGACTAGAGAATTGAAAACTAAGAAAAAGATTTTGATTTGGATATTGATTTGGGAATTGGTTAGAGAATTGATTATTGACATACTGGTTAGGGAATTGATTTGGAAATTGAGAAAATGGATTGAAGCTTTGATTGGGTGGAGTAAAATTTTGAGTCAGCTCTTGACAATTTGGAACAAAACTTTGCCAATGAGGTTGTTGAGAAGAAGAGGAAGATGGGGTGGAGTAGGAAGGGTTTGATAAATGTTGTTGTGAAGTTTGAGGATAGTTTAAAGTACTAGATTGTATTTGATAGTTTGGGTTTTGAGATAAGCTTGTCAAAAATGGTGGGACAAAATTGAAATTGTTCTCTTTAAAAGTGAACTTGAGGGATGGGTTCCTAGAACTTCCTCCATTCATATTCATATTCATATTATTTCCATTCGTATTAACATTTGGGTTCGGAGGTATAAGATACATATGACTTTGTTGGTTACAAAGACTCCCTCTATTTTATTATTTGTTTAATATTTATTTTTTTATTTCTAGTTTAATTATGATAATAAAAAGAAAAATTATTAATTAATTAATTCTTACAAATCCATTTGGTGGAAATTTAGTATTTACAGAGGTCTATGAAGGCACCAAAAGAATTAATAGGGATCCCCTTCGTCTTCCTAGCTAGTTTTAATTACAACTTTATCTATTAATTTTTTTATTATTAAATATTAAAAAAATGGAATTTGAAAAATATATTCACATTTTATACTTATTTTTTTCTAATTGTTTTAAATATTGAACTAAAGCTTTTTTTTTTTGAAGAAGTATAGTTATATTATATTATATGGTTTGTGAAATCATTTTTAATAGTTTTCACAAAGTGACAGGATGAAAGAAAGAAAGAAAAAAAAAAAATTAAAACTTTCAAGTAAAATGACAATTTTAAAATATTGAATATAAAGTTAAAGTTAAAGTGTTTAAAAGTTATAAGTTTTAAAAGTTTCAAAATTATTAGAATTAAAAGGATCAAAACTAATTGAAAGATCCATGAGTCAGTTGAATTATCAATTCGACACTTTAGAGGGTTTTACCTCAAAAACGTGTAAATGTGCCTGACCAAAAAAAAAAAAGAAAAAATCAATGACAGATTACTTTATCAATCCCAAAAAAAAAAATTATAAAATTCAATCTATCAAAACTAAATTCATCAACTTCACTTCACTTTTTTTATATTTATGCATCATAAAATTATGATTCAACCCAAAAGTTGAGTTTGATTTATGAATAATCAAAAAAATGATAATTATGAATAACTAAAAAAGAGGTTTGTTTAGAAAGCCCCAAGGAAAATAACAAAGGGGAATTATTGAAGAAAAAAAAAAAAAAAAAAAGTTCTCACCTTAAATTCACACTTTTTGAAACAGATATTAATATAAGTGATAATATATCAAAAGATAGAAGAAGATCTGTTGAATCCTTTAAAAAACAATTCGAGTTTGTTTGAGTTTATATTTATTAGAAGAATTGAATAGAAAGTTAAAGAAGAAACTCGAAAAAAAAAAAATTATTATTATTATATCTCCCAAAAAAAAAAAAATCAAAAGAGGAAAAAACTTTGAAACATAACTCAATTCAAAAACAATACAAGTTAATTATAATTTTATAATTAACTTATTCCATTTTCAACTTTTTGCTTATTTCCTTTTTTTTTTGCCATTCGTTTTTTTTTTGTTGATTTCCCTTTTGTGTGCATTTTTTTTTTTTTTCCTTTTCCCAATTTCCCGGTCAGTTCCTGTTCTTTTTGTTTTTCTTTTTGTTGGTGTTCTTTTTTGATTTGTTGGTTCATCGTTTTCCTTGCTTCCTTTGGCTTTCCCAACCTAATCCTGTTGGTTCAATAAGTCAGTTTGAATCGAACACAAAAGATCGAACACCAACAGTTTCTTAGAAATCACTATCCGATTATGATTCGTTCCCTTTCTTTTCCTTTTTTTTTGCTTACTTTTTTTTCATTGACTCATTATTTTTTTATTTTTTTTATTTTGAAATCAAAGAAAGTTGCTCGAATGCAAAAGTAAGGGAAGGATTGAAAATGTAACATGTTTTTTTATTGCATTGTATTTTTGAAAAAATTGCATCAATAATCATCATCATCATCATAGAAATTGGCTATTTGTTTTGGGGAAAAAAAAAATTTTTAATTTTTTTTTTCTTGCTCAGCAGTTCAGAAAAATGAACAAGAGCAAAAAATGAACAATGAACAGGAAAATGAAAATGAAATGACCAAAAAAAAAAAAAAGAAAAGAAAAGAAAAAGAAAAAAGAACTTTTTGGTCGATATTGTCTTCTTGATCTACTGCTTCCACTAATAAAAATTTATTGAAATAATTAGTTCTTGTTATTTACAAAGGGAAAAATCAAGAATAAAAAAAAATAAACCCATGCCCATGTCCAAAGCCACCATGACTGTGTCCAAAGCTACCTCCAAAACCACCAAAGCCTCCTCCGCCTGAAATTATTGAACAAAAATAGTTGATGTTATTTCCCTTTTTTAAAAAAAAAAAATTGAAAAGAAAAGATGACCTTGTTGGAAGAACATTTGGAAGATATCATCGACATCAACACCACCCATTCCTCCCATTTCTTCTAAATCTGCTCCAGAATCATATCTAAAAAATTATTTGTTGTTTTTTTTAAAAAAAAAACAAAACAAAAAATAAATCAATAATCTAACCTATGTTTCTTTTGAGGATCTGATAAAATGGCATAAGCTTCTCCAATTTCTTTGAATTTAGCTTCTGCTACTTCTGCATCCTCTGAATTTTTATCTGAAAAACAAAAAAAAAATTCTGTCAGTAATCCGAAAAGATAAAGAAGGGAAGTTGAAAAGAAAACCTGGATGATGTTGTAATGCTAATTTTCTATAAGCTCTTTTTATTTCTGAGTCACTAGCATCCTTTCCAACTTCCAAAATCTTATAATAGTCTTTTCTTTGAGATTTTTTCAATTCAAGTTTTGCATCACTTAAAGCCTTTTGAATTTCTGAATTTTATTTTAAAAGGGGTTTAATAAGTGGAGGGAGAAGGGAGGAGAAAAAAAAAAAAAAATTGATTGCAAAATTTGATTAAACCTCTATTTCCATGATCAAGTTCAAGAGCTTTTTGATAATCTGCAATTGCACTTTCATATTTTTCTTTTTTCATATACAAATCTGCTCTACGAAGATAAACCTACAAGATTTTTTTTTTTTTTTTGGTCATTTCATTTTTCATGTTCATTGTTCATTTTTTGCTCTTGTTCATTTTTC
>Ga0209960_1004461_pt1 | contig 10727 bp, 6 predicted proteins | sample ThiBiot_500_plan_2_FD_183947 | JGI IMG/M metagenome (GOLD analysis project Ga0209960, IMG submission 183947) | Wastewater bioreactor microbial communities from Cape Town, South Africa - Thiocy_expt_500_plan (SPAdes) | ecosystem: Engineered > Bioreactor > Thiocyanate-remediating >... | reverse complement strand
TGATTCATATTTCTTTTTCAATTTTTTTTTTTTTTTTGAAAAATCTCTTCAAAATCTCTTTGAAATCAGCACATCAACAATTGATTGAATATATAATCTAAACCTATTGATTGTATTTTATTTTCCAATTCTAATGTTTTTCATATTTTAATGATTTTATTGATTGATTCTAATCATTTTTTTTTTTTATTTCTTTAAACTTTGAAAATTCAAATAAACCAAATAAAATAAAATAAATAAAAATAAAAATAAAAATAGCAAATCAATCAATCAACAAAAGCTTTGTTTAGAAACGAATGTCATCAATAGAAAGAAAATCAGAAGAAAAATCAGAAGAGAAATCAGAATTGGAATTAGAATTAGAATGCTCATTGTGTAAAGATATTTATCGGACCCCAAAAACACTTGAATGTCTTCATTCATTTTGTTTAGAATGCTTAGAAATATATGTTGAGAGAAATCATTCAAGTGTCGAATTAAGATGTCCAATATGTAGAACTCCTTTTCAATGTCATCAACAACAATTATCAAATTTACAAACTGATTCATATCTTTTCAATGCTTTGAATATCCATAATGCATTAAATGATTCAATTCTTCAACAAGTACTTTGTTCGGATGAAGAAAATCAAGCAACTCATTATTGTTTAGATTGTCAAGAATACCTTTGTGAAGTTTGTACAAAGTCTCATAAAAACCTCAAAGTAACAAAAAATCATCAACTAATCCCAATTGAAGAAAAGGATCAAATTCAAATCAATTCAATTCTGAATTCAAATCTTCCAAGTTATTGTCAAATTCATGAACAAAGAGAATTAGAATTATTTTGTGAAGACTGTAAATTACCAGTATGTCTAATATGTGTTCCTCAACATCCATCTCATAAGATTTTATCATTATCAGATATCATTGAAAATGAAAAGCATTCATTAATTGATTCAATCAATCAAGTTAATTATTCTTTCTTTTCTTTTTTTCCATTTTTCTTTCCAAAAAAAAAAGAAGAAAAAAGTCATTAATAAAAATAGGTGAGACCAAAAGATATGGAATTAAAAGAAGGAATAAAAAAATGTGAAGAAGTGATAAAACGACTTGAAATTAATTCAACATCAACTCAAACTCAAATCAATCACCTTTTTAACAAAATTAGAATTAAATTAGATGAGAAAGAACAAGAATTATTAAACCAATTAGCTGAAATTGAGAAATATAAAAAGAAAGAATTAGAACTTCAAATAGAAGAATTAGATTTTGGAATTGAAAATATTATTGGATCTTGTAAAATGATTGAAAGTTCTCTTTCTGTAACAACTAAAAACGATGTGAAATTATTATCAATGAAGAGTTTATATCATTCAAGATTAAATTATTTATTCAATAATCAATGGAAAATTGAACCATGTCATCACCCTTTCATTGAGTTTTTAATTCGTAAAACTGAAGAAGAATCTATTTATTCAAATATTTCAAATATTGGAATCATATATATAAATGAGATTTCAGCAGAAAAGTGTTTAGTTTCAAGAGATGAGAAACAAATAATCATTGAAAATGAAGAATTTAAATTTGAGATAATTAGCTATTCAAAAGCTGGAAATCAAATGAAAAAAGGAGGAAATGGAGCTAATTTTACGATTCGAATCGAAGGAGAATTAAAGAATGAGAAACAAGAAGACAATAAATGGGAAATGGTAGATTTAAATAATGGAAAATATGAAGTGACAATGAAATTAATTGAAGAAGGAAATTATTCAATCTTTGTTCAATATGAAGGGGTTGGTATTTCTTCTTTTCCTTTTCAAATCCGAGTGTTCTCCATAAAAATGAAACTTTATAAGGAAATTAATCAACCAAAATTAACTTTTGGATCAAAAGGAAGTGAAAATGGTCAATTAAACCACCCATATAGAATAACAACTAATTCAAAAGGAAATATTCTTGTTTGTGATAGTGAAAATAATATAATTCAAATATTTGATTCAGATGGAAAATTTGTTTCAGCACTTGGATCTCAAGGAAATGGAGGTGGTCAATTCTTGAATCCGTGGGGAATTTGTGTTAATAAAAATAATAATATTTATATTTGTGACCGAGATAATCATCGAATTCAATTATTCAATTCAGAAGGAAAATTTATTTCAAAATTTGGATCAAATGGAAATGAAAATGGCCAATTTAGTTCTCCAAAAGGAATTTGTGTTGATAAGAAGGATAATATTTATGTTTGTGATTCAATGAATCATAGGATTCAAATATTTGATTTAAATGGAACATTCATTTCAAAATTTGGGTCATTTGGAAGTGGAAATGGTCAATTTAAGAGTCCAATAGGAATAACTATAAATTCAAAAGGAAATATTCTTATTTGTGATTGTGATAACCATAGAATTCAAATATTTGATCCTCAAAAAAATTTTATTTCAACATTTGGATCTTCAGGAAATGGAAATGGTCAATTTTATAATCCTCATGGAATATGTGTAGATTTAAATGACAATATTCTTGTTTGTGATTATCATAACAATAGAATTCAAATTTTTGGAGAAAACGGAGAATATATTACACAATTTAAAATAAATTCCCCAACAGATGTCACGTTCAATTTAAATACACAGAATATAATTGTTAGTCGAAATGATCATCAAGTTTCAGTTTATTAAGGCAAAAATAAATGAATGAAGTAAAATGAATGTCAGAATGAATAATTAAATGTAAAATAATTGAAATAAAGCAACATTAACAGCTTTTTCTCCAATTTATTTAGCTTTGATTTTCGATTTTTTTTTTTTTCTCAAATGAAAATAGGTAGATCCAATTTATTTTTCTTTGATACATTCAATAAATTATTTTTTCTTATTATCATAATGTCCCCTCTATCGTATTAGGCTTGATTCAAGGTTTCCAAATTTTTTGTTGAATGCACTAAAAAAAAAGGAGTGTCAAACTAGAAGTTCGCATCAATCTCCCACTTTCATTCGAAATTGTTCGATTTGCGTTTCACCACTTTGAGTTCGAACCAATACAGAAGAAAGAGAAGCAAAAATACGAAATGCGAAATGCAAAATCAAAACTTTTGATTACTTTTTTTGCCTTTTGCTAAAAGTCTTTTTGCTGGTTCGCAAAAAAAAAATATGACTCATTCAAAAAATACAAAGGTATAAATAGACCTCTCTGAATTTTTTTTTTTTTTTTTTTTTTTTTTTTTCAATTAACCTTACAAATGGAAAGACAGAGAGAAATTGAGAGAAGGAGATGGGAAAGAGAGAGATGGGAAAAAGATCGGTGGGGAAGGGGAGAAGAAGTTGAAAGAAGAGAGAAGTGGGAAAGTGAAAGGAGATGGGAAGCAGAGAGATGGGAAAGGCAAAGATGGCAAAGAGAACAACAAAGAAGGTGGGAAAGAGAAAGAGAAATCAGAATGGAAAGGGAAAGAGAGAGAGAAAGAGAGAGAGAAAGACAAAGACAAAGAGAAAGAGATAGACAGAGAAGGGTTTGTCGGATTTGTGCAGAAGAGAAGAGCGAGTTTGCTCAATTAATACTTTGTGAGGTTCGACACTGGGGTGGAAGTTATTGTCGTGAATGTTTGTATGCTTATCTCTCAATCAAAATAAAAGAAAGTTATTCAGAAACTGTTATAAAGTGTCTTGTTCCTGGTTGTAAGTCAGAGATAAGTGAAATGGTAATAAATCAGATCTTGAATGAAACTTTTGAAGGGAAAAAATTGTTTGAAAAATACAAACAATTAAAAGAACAATCAATGCATAACAGACAGATTTACTTGAAGGTATTGTTTGGAAACAAACACAAAACTGTTGAACAACTTGAAAATGCTAACTGGCTCCTCCAACATACTAAATATTGTCCATCATGTTTTAGACTCATTGAAAAGAGTAATGGCTGTAATCATATGCAATGTTGTTGTGGTCATTCATTTTGTTATGGTTGTGGGGAGAATATGGGTTCTTGTAAGTGCGGTTCAGAATCTAGCGGAATCCAACCTTTGATGCAACTGTGATGTAAAAATTGTAAAAATTGTAAATAAATAAACAATTTTGAACAAAAAAATATTTTTATTATCTCATTTTCTTTTCTTTTATTGAAATCAAGAAAAAACCATTAAAAATTCAAAAAAAAAAAAAAAAAAATTAAAAAATAAAAAAAAAAAAAAAAAAAATAGGAGTCAGATTTTTTTTTTTGAAACGAATCAATCAAACCATTAATTAATTCAAGAAATAAAGCAGAAGGAAGGAGAATGGAAGGAGATATTGAAGATATTGTAGCAAATTGGCAAAAGAATGGTCATGATAGTTCAATTCATTCATTCAATCCAGTGGAAGTTCAACAAATACAAAAATCATTATTGGAATGGTATGATTTGCATGCAAGAGACTTACCTTGGAGATTTTCATTAAATGTACCTTTCTTTCTTTTATAACTCTCCAATCTTATTAAAATTCAACTTTTCTTTAAAATAAATAAAATAAAATTAATTTCAATTTTTTTTTAAAAAAAAAAATCAATAGGAAATAGAAAAAGAGGAGCATCAAAGAAAGAAACAAAAGAAAGAAGATGATGAATTTTCAATTGATTTCTCTGATCCATCAATTCGAGGATATGCAGGTTTCACATCAAACTTCTTATTATTTGATTTTTTAAAATTAAATAATAAAATAAAATAAAATAAATAAAATAAAAATTCTTTTAGTTTGGGTTTCAGAAGTCATGCTCCAACAAGTAATTTGATTAATATTCTTGATTTCTTTCTCTTTTTCTCAATTTTCTTAACCTATTTGTTCTAAATCTAGACTCAAGTTGGGACTGTTATTGAATATTATAAACGATGGATGAAGGTTTGAATGAATAAATATTAAGAATCACAAGGATCAATTAAATAAATTAATTCAACAAATAGAAATTCCCAACAGTTTATGATCTTGCTAAAGCTGATATTGAAGTAAGAATTAATTTCAATCATTTCAAAAAAGAAGAAACAAAAAATCATTTAGGATGTGAATCGTATATGGTCCGGATTAGGTTATTATTCAAGAGCAAGAAGATTACTTGAAGGAGCTAAAATTGTAAATTTTGAAACTTTATCAATTTAAATGTGATTTTAAAAAAGAAAATTCTCAAAGGTTGTTGAAAAATTCAATGGGATTCTTCCTTCAAATCCTGAGATCATGCAAAAAGAAATCACAGGGATAGGAAAGTATACAGCAGGTAATTTATTTATTTGTTATTTGAAATCAACCAAACAAAATTGAAATTTGATAACCAAATTTATAATAATAATAACAAAGGAGCAATTTCTTCAATTGCATTTGGAATAAAAGCTCCATTAGTTGATGGAAATGTTATTCGGGTTCTCTCAAGATTAAGAATTGTTTCAGGAAATCCAAAAGCAAAACTTACAAATTCATTACTTTGGTTTCTTTTAAATTTTTCTTTCTTTAAAAACTATTGAAACCGAAATAAAAAAAAATTTTTTTCATAGGAATCTTTCCTCTTCTCTTGTTCCAAGTGATCGTCCTGGAGATTTTAATCAAGCTTTAATGGAACTAGGTTTGATTTAATTAGTTGATCATTGTTATTATTCTAAATTTCTTTATTTTATTTTTTTCATTTTCTTAAGGTTCTGAAGTTTGTAATCCCACATCTCCTCTTTGTATTTCTTGTCCTATTTCATCGAATTGCCTTGCTTTAATACAGGTTACTCTTTTTTCTATGTCTTTTTCTTTTTTTAAAAAAATTCAATATTATTCTTAATAGCAAAAAGTAACTCAAAAACAATCTTCTATCTCATGTAAAAATATTGAAAAAGGTACCATCAAGTTAAATTATTATCTATTTCTCCTAACATAAATATGATATAAAAGTAGAATGTAATATATGTAAGGAAAGTGAAAAATATGATGGAATTATTGAAGTAACAAAATATCCAGTAAAAGGTTACTTTCTTTAGTTTTAAGATTTTGACCATAACATTCAAAAAAAAAAAAAAAAAAAAGTTCCAAAGAAAGCACCAAAGAATGAAGCCTTTATTGTAACAATTTTGGAACGACAATCATCAGGACTTTCTGAATTATTACTTGTACAAAGACCTAATACAGGTTTTTAATGATTTTTTGGATTTTATTAATTTTTTTTTTCGAGTAATGAATACAATTTGATCATAATAGGTCTCTTAGCTGGTTTATGGGAATTTCCTTCAGTTTTAATTCAATCGCCAAATGATGACAATGATGATGAATCTGAATCCAAGGAAGATGAAAAGGAAAAAATAGAAAAAAGAGATGAAAGTGCAATTGACAAATATTTAGAATCACTTGGACTTAATTTCTCAAAAGGTTTTTTTTCTTCTCTCTTCTTTTGAGATTTTCATCTTATTTTTCAAATTGAAATGAAAAGTGAAAAATGAAAAGTGCAATCAAACTTCTTTTTTTTAAAAAAAAAATGAAATAGACGAAAAGTTTCAAAGAGAATCTCTTGGAACAAAGACTCACATATTTAGTCATTTAAGGCATACTTATCATGTTGAATATATTTTTATTGATAATCAACAGTGGAAACCAACCAAGTAATATTTTTTTATTTTTATTTTTCTTTATTTTTTATTTCTAACCTTTAAAAAAAATAGTCAATTAACTTCGATAAGATGGATTGAAAAATCAACTATTTCTCAAGAATCAATCTCAAAGGGAGTCAATAAAGCTTTAGAATTATTAGAGAAATTTCAATCCAAAAAACCAAAATCAAAACCAAAACCAAAAAATTCTAAAAACTTGAAGAAAAAAAAATAACTAGGAAAAAAATTTTGTAAATAAAAAAATAGAATAATAAAAATAGAAAATAATATTATAAAGAAATTGACAATAAAGAAATGTAAAAATATCTATCTATTTACTAATCTAATTTACAATTTTTTTTTTTTTGTTTTTTTTTAAACTGTTTTATACATTTCCAAGAGACCAAAAAGGTCTCACAGAAATATTTGGTTCAAAAATTTGTTTTCTCCAATATTTTGATTTAGAAATTGGAATTCCTTTTATGAGAGCACGAACTTGGATGAGTAAATCAGAGAAATGATCTTTTAAATAGGGTGTTGCTTCATAATGCATGTATCCTAATATATCAGCACTTGCACGACGTTCTTCATAAGTAGCTTGTAATTTTTGGGTTGCAAACTGCCTTGAAGATGTTCTCCATTTTTCATTACTCCAAGTCCAAAGATTAATTCTAAGAGTACTTGCAATTGTAGCAATGTTTACAAGAGAATTTACATTTCGAATTGAATTTTCCAATGGAAAAGTTAATTGGTATTGAGGACTAATTTGAGCCATAATTCTAGCTTTTGCATATTGTGAATACCAAATTAAGTTTCTTAAAGATGGAGTAAATCCAGCAAGTGAAATTGATTGAAGATGTAACATTGTTCCTACTTCATCATAGCGATAAGATTTGAGTTTCATTCTTGAAGTAAACCAAATGGAGTATTGACGAAACCAGGATTGAAGTTGAGTATATTTATCTTGAGAAATTTTATTTGTGAGACGTAAAATTTTAATTGTATCGAAAAAGTAGTGGAGATCAGCATTTGCTAAAAGATTTCCAATTCCTTGAGTATCCTTTAAATAAATTGGATTATAGGTACCATTTGGTGAAAACCAATGATCTAATTGTTCAATAACTTTGAATGAATAGATATCCTCTATTGCTGTTGGTGGTGGATTTGATGTTGTGGTGTTATCAATTGAGAAATAAGAAGCGAGAGTTAATATCATCATCTGTTGAATTTGTGATTGAAACTTTGAAACAGATAAATTGAATCTTGTTGGAGTCTTTAAAGGTTTCATTAATATTTCCCTCTCGAAAGTGACCATATCAAAGGTTTCAAGAATTTCTTTTGCTTTGAGATGTAATAAATCAATAACATGTTTAAGTTGAACAGTTGGTTTAGAATAGTAAGCAGCTTTTTCCTTTGCTAAAATCCTTATATTATAAAACAATGGCAAAGTGGGATTAAAATAAGTTTCATAAATTTTTCTCTCCAAAGAATCTAAAAAACTTTGAATTCCTTGAGTTCTTGAACTACCTCTCTGTCCCAAATCAACCTCAAGTGTCTTATTTCCTGAAGATAATCGGAGCACCCAACCTTGACATTTTTGAACTTGATTTACTATCTCCTCAATGACTTTGAATTTAATTTCCCAAGGGAGTTTTGGTTCAAGAGGCCATTGACCAAGACGATAAAGTAACTCAATTTTTGGTCTTCTTCCATATCTTGCTTTTGGATCAAACTCCTCTGTTGCATCAAATCTAAAAAGGATTTGAGGTTCCTCAGATCTAATCTCCTTCTCTGTAAGGTTTAGTTTATTTAACTCTTCCATTTCAATTCCATACTTATCAAATCTAACCATTGGGACAACAAGGTAACGAATATCTAGATTTTGATTCTCAATGTGATCAATTTCAGCTTCTAACTTTCTCCAATTTTTCTCTGTGAAATAAAGGTTTCCATCAAAAGGTAGAATCCATTTTCCTAATTCTCTTCCAAGTTCAAGGGCATAATTTCTTGCTCCATTATTATTAATAACATACATATTTTTGTGATGATAAATTTGATCTATTAATCCAGGAAAAGCATCCGTTTTATTGAAGATATAATCGAGTGATGTTCCCCAAGTAAAATTAAAGGGTTGTCGTTTATACTCTTCAAAAACGAAAGGGATTCGAAAATATGTTTTGTTGTAACTTTCAAGAAGGTTAATTAGAGTTTGTTCACTACTTTGATCAACAATTCTATTGAGAATCCATATTTTTTCGCAGTGAGGGAATTCTTTTTCATTTTCAAGAATAAATTTCAAGTTCAATTGAGTTTGAATTGGATGATGGCGAGGAGGGAGATCGTTCCCAAGAATTCTAAAGAAAACAAATTTTTTCTTTCCATTTGCCTTAAGTTGATTTAATTTATCTAAATCAATTGAGCTAAGTGTTGAATTTAATTCAGGTTTTGAGGTAAGTGACAAAGTTGAATTCTGAATTTGAGGTAAAGTTTGAAATGAACTTGGAGATGAACTTTGAGGTAATTTTTGAGATGATGTTTGAGATGATGTTGGAGATGATGCTTGAGGTAAATTTTGAGATGGATTTTTAGATAAGTTTTGAGAATTTGTGTATAAACTTGGATTTGAATTTAACCTTTGATCTAACCTTGATTTGACACGTAAATTAGTCTTTGATGCTAAAACCTTATTTAAATTTGAGTTTGACTTTGAATTGGATGGAGGTGAAGGATTCAACCTTGAATTTGAATTTGAATTTGAGTTGACAGTTTTACCTTGATTGTTCGAACGAAGTTTTGTCCTCAACTCAATGTCCTCATTTGTTTCATTTATTCTCCTTTTTCTATTCTCCAGAAGCTTTTGATAAAGAGTTTTATGGCCTTGAGGAGTTGCTTTTGGTTTGGTTATTTCAGTATGATAGACTTCTCTTCTACTTTTCCATTTACTATTTTCCAAATTCCTAAAAGTTTTTGGACCATCAAATTTTCTTGTTGTCAGTAATAGGTCTCTACTTTCCCCTCTTTCCTCTCCCAGACTAAATTCCTCAGTATCAAAAAAAACTGAGTATAACCAAATTATACAAATAAATGTACAAACTAACGTGATGATTGTAAAGATTTCTTTTTTAAAGGACAACAAGTCACCTTGAGAAAGTGTGATCCTCATGGGTTTTCTTGAACTTTTTGAACTTTTGAACTTTTTCTTTTTCTACTTTACTTTCTTTTTTCAATTAATTGCTGGAACAAAAGAAAAAAAATTTTTTTTTTTTCTTATCCATCGAAAAGAAAAAAAAATTCCTCTAACTCTATTTATACTCGATTGATTAGAGATTCCTTTTTTAGTCAAACTAAATTTTAATTGGTTTAGTTTTAGTTTTTCACTTAGAAGTTTCGGTTGAGTCATACTATCATTCAGACAAAGAGGTTAATTTTTGGTTGTCCAAAGCTCCTTATTTGGTCATCTTCTTGAACTTCCGAAGGGTGAAAAAAAAGAAAAAAAAACTTCTTATGATGGAGCTGATCTTCTTGATTCACAAAAAGTTAATTAACTAACAAAACCCATCCATTTTTCTTCTTTGTTGCTGTTCTTCTCTGAACTTTTTCTTGTTCTTTGATGTTGATTTTTTTTTTTCTTTTTTCCGAATTGAATCAGAACTAATCGCTGTTGTAATAATAATTTTTTGATCCAAAATGACGAAGGGGTTGAGTTGTTTCCATTGCTTCTTTCTCTTTTCAGAACTAAATCTGCTCGATAACAATTAACATTTTTTTTTCTGATTTGATTTGAAGTCTCAGGAAAGAGTAGTTTAAAAATTGTTTTAGAAGAAGAAGAAGAAGAAGAAAAGATTTTCTGAAGAATAAAGCTTGAAAAAACAACAATGCTATCGAATATTGAACATTGAACATTGAAATTTGATGATTGAATTTTCCTGAAATTTTTAGAAATCTGAATGGAATGCTCAACCAATTTTCGTCTTTGAACTTGAACTTTTTTTTTAAAAAAATCAGAAAAAAAACTTGCGAAAAAAATCTTCTAATGAGAACAGAAATAAAAAATGAAGAAAAGAAAGATAAAGATGATGTTTGAATTTTCAAAGAAAAAAAAAAAAAAAAAAAAAAAAAAAAGGGTTTTTTTAAAAAAAAAAAAATTAAATTAAAAATTTAAAAA
>Ga0209960_1004460_pt1 | contig 10730 bp, 11 predicted proteins | sample ThiBiot_500_plan_2_FD_183947 | JGI IMG/M metagenome (GOLD analysis project Ga0209960, IMG submission 183947) | Wastewater bioreactor microbial communities from Cape Town, South Africa - Thiocy_expt_500_plan (SPAdes) | ecosystem: Engineered > Bioreactor > Thiocyanate-remediating >... | reverse complement strand
AGCTCCTCCAGCAGACCACTGCCCGATCCTCGTCCGCGCTCGCAGTCCATTCCGCTCAGTGCAGAGGTCAACAACGCGCGACCTGTACGGTCCACTGTCACGACGCGTACTGGCTCGAATAGCCCCCCAGACAGCCGCGCCACACCCAGTGCAGCTTCAATTCCCGTGCCGCGTGTAGTGACAGTAGTGCAGACTGCACCGCGAGTGCCGAGTCCACCGCGCGTGATCAAGATCATCGCGAGCACTGCCAAGTACAAGCCTCCACCCTATGCTCACAATAATGGTGTGCCGACCCCACCCCCACGCAAGTCAGTGAGGGCTCCCCTGACTGATAACTGCAACGAGAATGTGTATAGTAACAACAACCATAGTACCAGTCAAAATAACGACAATACTTCCAACAACCCCACGCAATCAACCTCACCAAGTTCCCGCGCTCTGCCACCCACACCCAAACAAGCGGATCGCATTAACCAATCTCTCAATCCACCAAACAGATATTGAGATAGCTATTTCAATTCGGGTCGATCGCAACTGAATGGTGGTGATCAACCGGTACTGTTAATTTTTGTAAAGAAGTAACACCTGTATTATTATTTTTAAATGTATTGTAACAGATCCGCTTTAATTTGGTACTCTCCGGAGTTTACTCAAGAAATGACGCTCATAATGAAAAAGATTGAACTGAGTTCCTTGTTCGATGATCAAACTCCGAATTCTCGATTGGAGTTATGTTTTATTCAGAGAAACTGGAACCTATTCATGAAGTGCCTGCTTAGAACACTTAAGGCAAAAAAAAAGCAAAAGAACGCAATAACTCTTATTCTTTTAACACAAACACAACTGTTTATACAATAATAATAATGGCTGCACCATTGAATGGACTGGAATACATCAAAGGTACAACTTAGCAGAAAAGGCACATTTTACTTGAGCTTACCCATTTACCATTAGGCACCGCTATTGACGTACAAGCAAGTAAAGGCAAGAAAGTGCTAGTTGTTGAGTTTTGGGCAACCTGGTAAGCTCATTGCGAATTTATTGGCCCATCTTCCAATACCAAATTTTATTTTTTATTTCCTTAAGGTGTCCTCCTTGCCGTACATCTATTCCCCACTTGACTGAACTGCAACACAAATACAAGAGCAAAAATGTAGAATTTATTGGCATTACAAACGAAGACAATATGCAGGTATTTAATAATTCCAAGCGCTCCGAATCTCAATCTGATTTTCTCCTGTTCTAGACAGTGAAGAGATTTGTTGATAGCATGGGATCTAGTATGGACTATACAGTGGCAGTCGATACTGAAGGCGACGTGTATTCTAGTAAGTCCTCACGTGCGTGTTTGTAGATCCGATCTAACTACCCCTCCTTAAGACTACATGATGAAGTACCACGCCTCTGGCATACCCCATGCATTTGTCATTGATAAAGACAGCAAGATCTTGTGGCAGGGTCACCCGATGGAACCAAAGTTCGAGCAGATGATCCAACAAGCGGCACAAGATCTTGCCAAAGCTGCCCATGTGCCTGAACCAGTGCCACAATCACGCCACGAACTTGAAGTCATGAGTGTTGGTCAGCTGAAAAAGATATTAGGGTAAGGACCTGCAGAATCATTTCGTGTAAGTAGACTGACCATTGATCTGATCAGATCGCACAACATTGGCTACACGGACTGCATTGAAAAGTCAGAACTCATCGACAGAATCGAGTCTACTATTATGAACAAGCACCAAAGCTAAACCACGTCCACGTCATTCCTCGGCGTCTCTTGTAAATAACCAAATCCGAATTAAATTATCAATTTTATTAGTCGGGCGTTTGTGTCAAACTTTGGGGGGTGGGGCATTTTCAACGGTTTGCTTGCCAAAAAACTAGACCAACAAACACAATCGACTCGTTTAAAATGGAAGGTGGTATTTTCTCTATCTGCAACCCTCTTTTGGACATCTCTGTTCACGCTGATCAAACTCTCTTGGATCAGTAAGTTTGTTAAAATTAATTTTATGTCGTAACGTACGTTTACTTAAATGATAACTGCTCATAAAAGTTTTTTTTTTTTTTGCGGAGGAGATCTGATTTGTTAAATATTAATATTAATTTCCTTTAATAGATTCAACTTGACTTTGGGAACTGCCTGTTTGGCTGACAAGACTCACCTTCCTTTGTAAGTATGAAAATTAACGTTTCTAGCAGTGAGTGAATCTCTCTCTAACGGATCGTCAGGTATGACGAGATCATTAAGCATAAGGATGTTGAATACATTGCTGGTGGTGCTTCTCAAAATACCACTCGTGCTGCCCAGGTAACATTACTCCGATTACTCAAAGCAACAGTTGCTAACACCGGAGATAGTGGATGTTGCGCGACCTTGCTCCTGGTGTCACTCACTACGTCGGTTGTGTTGGCAATGATGAGAACGGCCGCCGTTTGAAGACTGAGGCTGAAAAGGACGGTGTTAACGTTCATTACATGATCACCAGTGAGTAGATCGCGCGACCTTTACGTTGTCGGTTGCTAATCCTATAGCAGACACTGAACGTACTGGTACTTGCGCCGTCTTGGTCAAAAACCATGAGCGTTGTCTTGTCGCCAACTTGGCTGCTGCTAACTTGTACGACATTGCTCACTTCCGCGAGGAGTCCACGCAGAAGTTGTTGCACAGCGCAAAGTACTTCTACGCGACCTCGTTCTTTTTGACTGTCTGCCCTCAAGCTCTCGTCGAGCTCGGTCAACACGCCGCTGAGACCAACAAATTATTCGCTTTTAACATTGCAGCTCCCTTCTTGGTCGAATTCTTTTGGGACAAGATGCAAGAAGTGTTGCCCTACGCTGACGTTGTAATGTGCAATGACAGCGAGGCCGCTGCTTTTGGCAAGCGTCAAGGTTGGAACGAGAAGGACTTGAAGGACGTTGCTCAACGTCTCTCTGGTCTGCCCAAGAAGAACACTCAACGTGAACGCATGGTGGTCTTCACGCAAGGTCCCAACCCGACCATTGTCTACTACAACGGCAAGGTCCACGAGTTCGCTCCTGTTGCTTGCAGCGATTCTGACATCGTTGACTTGAACGGTGCTGGTGACGCCTTTGCTGGAGGTTTTATGGCTGGTGTCTATTTGGGCAAGGAGATTGAAGAGTGGGTACGCGCTGGTCACTACTGCGCCTGGGAAGTCATTCGTAGATCTGGTGCCACTTTCCCTGCTGTTTGCTCCTTCAAGTGGAACTAAGTTGTTATTTTTGTATTAAATGCGATAATTAATTAGATTTCAATAATGGTTCGTTGAGATATTTATCGTCGCTATATTATTTACAAGAGTAGATTACAATACATTTTGTAGTCCAACGACAATTACGGAGATGTTGTCGCCACTACCCAATTGAAAAGCAGCATCTCGTAGGACTGCAGCAGATCGTTTGTAATTGCCCTGAACCTGTTTGTCTTTTAGCACCAACTCCGAAGCTCGTTGATCGTCAATTACGTCCCACAAGCCATCGCACGCCAAAATTATGAACTGCTCGTCCGTGAGTCGAATTTGATTGATAAACGGAGCGCAAGACACATAAGGTTGATACGGACTGTCACCAATAGCCCTCGCGACTGCAATATTTTGACCTGTACCTGTTTGAATACGACCCTATTGGAGTAAATTAGTTTCTTTGCTTTAAATGCATTCACTACGGCAACTTACATTATCCGATACAACGCCGCCTAAATATTGTACGCGCAGTCTTTCAGATCGTTGCAATGGCTTATGATCGCGTGTTTGTCGTCTGAGGCGACAATCGGTTAGTTGACCGAAAACAATTGTGACCTCGAACTTACATTGCTGTCTCACCACCATACGACACTGCACGAGCATCACCACAATTCGCAAACCAAACGTAGTTGGACTCCTTGCCTGTGCCGATATATTGTTGAATTAACACGACACAAGCAGTACACCCCGATCGATAACCCTTCTCAAGTACTTGACTCGATGCTTGTTCGAATGAGTGATAAAGCGCTCGTTTGATCTGCTTTGAGTATTCGTCACGTTTGTTGACCAGTCGCTCATCGTCGTGACCCTCGTAATAGTCGTAGTAATCAATGTTCTTTTGTTCAACACTCTCTTCTGACTCAGCTGCTGACTTTGTGCCCGATCGTGGTCCGTGTTCACTGGCCACACTCGAGATACTCAATCGTGTGCCAGGAAGACCCAAGTCAGAACCAAACAGCTCGCTGTCGGAGAATGTCGACTCTTCAAGTGGGTTCTTCAAGTACTTTTCTAGCAGCTTGTGATAGTTATTCGCGCAGAACTCCGCGGCATTGCTGTCAGAGTGACCGTCAAACACGGCAAACAAATGAAATGTGTAGTTTGTGTCTGTGTAGAAGTGATCCATCATCAATACTGTATCCTCCATCGTTGGTCTGAAGCCTTTCATCTCCGACACTGAAGTCTCAAACTTCAACTTCTTATTGGGCTTGTTTTTCTTGCGCTTTGTGACATTTTCAATTGGCCTGTACTGCACTACTGTGCGCGGTGATTGCGGTGGCGGTGGATCGACCACGAACTCTTCTTCAATGACATTTGACGTGTCGCTGCGAGGTGTCGTAGGCGAACTGTTCTCTTTCTCGGGCTCGAAGAATGCACTCGTACTCGCGCCTGACTTGCCCGCACTGAGATTGCGCGTCAAAATGATCTTCTTCACGCGTTTGGTTCCCTTGTTCTTGTCTGAATTATTGGCGTTGTTGATATTTACGCTGTCGTTACTCTTTTCGAAAGTATCTGTAGGTGCGCTCTTCGATGATTCGTTGGTTGGTTTGGAATTCTTTTTGTTTTTTTTGTGTTTTTTGCGGTCTACGCGATCGGTCTTGGGAGTGCGGTGTTTTGTCTTAGTCGGTTTGGCATTTAAATTGCCAGTTGATTTGTTGACATATAATGGGCCCGGTTGAGGCTCTGACATATTCAATGCCGTAGGTTCGGCCTCCACAATATCATTGCTCGGCTGAGACTTGTTCGGAAACTTGGGCAGTTTGCCTGCAGGTTCACTCAAACTCTTGCGCAAGCGTTTAGTTGGCACTTCAGTCACGTCGGCCAGAGCAGCACTGGGAGCACGTGCCAGATGATTGCCAGCCAGTGAAATCCAGCGGAGTTCTATATTAATGACTGATTAGTAAAAAAACACTAGCGACCATGCGATCACCTACCAAACAAATATGAGACTGAAGGCAGCTCGCGCAGTCCGCAAAAAGAGAGCTTCACGTGCCGGAGAGAGCTGCATTCGAACAGCGCTTTGGGCACAGTTGTTAAGAGCCGATTGAACGACAAGTCCAAGTAGCGCATGCTGTGTAACTGACTGAGCTCTGGAGGTATGTGCGTCAACTGATTGCCGTTGAGACAAAGCTCATCCAAGCTCCCCATAGTACCAATTTCAGCTGGCAAATCGAGAATCTTATTGAATCCAAGGTCTAAGTAGTGCAACTTGGACAAATGTGGCATCCAAGCTGGAATTGAAGTGATTTTATTGCCACACATATTTAACTCCTAAACGAATATGTTAGCGCACTAATAATATCCAGTGCACTTCATACCTCCAAGTTTTTGAGTGAAGAGAACTCCGCAGGAATAGTCGTGAATTTGTTATTGCTGAGATGCACGGCCACGAGCGAGGTCAGTGTGGACAGTGAGGACGGTACCGCGCTGAGGTGATTGAACCCTGCGCTGAATTTACGCAATCGTGTTAATTGTGACATCTCTTGTGGCAACTGAGTAAATTCGTTGCCGAACACGCGCAACTCCCCAATAATTTCGAATGCAGTCCAAAAGCTCGCTGGGAAACTTTTGTCGTGCAATCGATTGGCACTCATTGAGATGCCTTGCAAACGATTCAAACGATACTGGAACTCGGGTAGTACGTCAAGTCGATTGCCATCCAAGAATATCTAGCGCATTGTTATTGTGAGCGATGATCGCTTTGGATATAGTCATACGTACTCGTTCTAAGTGAGTTAATTGGCCGAAATTGGCCGGTAAGGTCCGCAAGCGATTGAATGCCAGATTGATCTCATCGAGTCGCGTCAATTTACAAAATTCATCGGGTAATTCTTCCAAACAATTATTGAATAGAGGCATTTTAGCCAACAGCTCTAGCTTGCCGATGTTTGAATGCAGGCTCGTTAGTCGGTTGTGATCGAGTACGAGTTCACTCAAAAGGGTCAATTGTCCAATGCCTGCTGGCAATCCTTTCAACAAATTAGAAGACGCATTCAAATACCGCAAGTTTGTCAGTTGTGAAATCGCTTCAGAGACATTAGTGATGTAATTCTTGCTGAGGTCAAAGTGTGTCAACTGGCGACAATCAAATACAGCGAGCGGCAATGTTCTGAGTTGATTGTAAGCCAGCACGAGCTTTCCTAGCCGACGGAACTCGAAGCTCGAAGGCAGTTCGGTGATGAAATTGTGTTGCAATTCGAGCTCCTGCAGGGCAGTGGCGCGTGACAGCGTTGATGGCACAGTCAATAATTGATTGCGACCGAGTCTGAGAATAGAAAGATTGTGCGAAAACAGCGCCGGCAATGCGCGTAAGAGATTGCCACTAATGTCCAGTCGCGTCAAGTGCATGAAACTGTCAAATACTTCGGGAACATGTTGCAGCGCGTTGTTCTGGAAGAATCGTTAACAATTATCAACATGGTAAGAAATCTTCAATAGCACCCAAATATAATAAACATTCATTGGCGGTAAAGCGGTAATCGTCAAAAAATCCAATACGTTGATTGGCGAAAAAGAAATTAAAAAAAAAATTAACGTTCTTCAATTTAATTATTATTTTGCAATTATATTAACTTCCGTGCTCATAATAATATATTGCACGGTATTTTGGTGATTTACCTGCAGATCGAGTAACGATAAAGAAGTTAAGTACTGAATTTCCGGGCATATCGAATTTAATCTATTGATGGCAAGTATGAGCTGGCTAAGGTTTGCAAGGTATTTGATTTCCACTGGTAAAAATTCCAGCTTGTTGCCGCTAGCATCCAAAACCTCCAACCCTTTTAAAAATTCTATCTCCTTTGGTAAGTATGTCACATCATTCATCATCAATCGCAGCTCTCGTACTTCTTCGTTGAATTTCCGCACAACAGTGTCGAGTGATGCTAAGCGGTTGTGACTAATATTCAGCTTAGATTCGCCGCGCTTTGAGTCCTTGTCTCTCTTGCTTACTTCCACTCCCATTTTAATGCTCTAATAAATGTACATATTGCTCAGTGTATTAATACAAATCTTTTTGAAGGACCGTTGTGTGTCACTCTAAAAAAAAGGAGGGAAAAATCAACGCAAACAAAAATTCGAACCAATTTATCTCTACGGACATTAATATATACTGCAGCAACAAGAGGAATAATACACTTATCTCTCTTTGAAGAATAAAACCAAATGTTCAGAGCTGGATCGAGGGGCCTGATCCAAATCATACTCCGACCACAAATTGGCAGTAATAGCCCTAAAACATTACAACAATATATCAAACATAACAAGGGCATCAGTCGAGGTACCTATGAAGAGAAAAAAACCGAATCTGGTTATTTCTCTATTAAAGCTTGTAATTTTTTCACCATATTTATCAAATAATCCTGCTGTGCATTATAAATCATACATGAATAATTAATTGGCTTAATACGTGACCGCGAATTTTTTTAAATTAATTTGAGTTCATTTATTTTCAGCTCTGTCGTCGCTGATCTCGAAAAAGCAGTCGGTAATATATCGTGCAAGTTTATTGGATAATTACACGCGTAAGTAGTATCCGAATTATTTAATTATGCAACTAACTCTTAACTAAGATCTGCGAGAGACTAAACAACCATGGTTCGCTCAACATCGAAGCTACGCAGACGCAACCAATAACAAAAAAGACGAAAAAGCCAACAAAACGGCAAACGATGAAGAAGAGAAGTTTGAGGAGAACGCCCACGAAGACAAGAGAGACGAAAGTGAAGCGAAGCCTGACGCAGAAGAAGCTGCGCAAGCAGGACAATTTGGCGGAGCAGGCGCGAGCGTGTTCATGGGATCATTTTACTACCTAGTCACCCGTCAACAATTCGAGAACTCGAAAAAAGACACCAATCTCATCCTTATGCTCGATTTAGCTAACAGACGCCGCATTGAAGAACAGGTCGCTTTGATGCGCATGAACCGCGTGGAAATGATGCGTGACATGGTCACTCCGACCACTGAAAGCTCGAATCAGTACTTTGCGTTCAACCCTCAAGTGATATCACACGAACAAGTCACAGAAATGATGAAGGACATTAATAATATTCCAATACTGTTGGAAAGTGGGGCATTGCGCCGCATAACAGATCCCGAAGAGATTGCAAAAATTGACGAAATGAGTCCCGCTCACCAATCAGAATTTACAACTCGGGACAAAGTCGTTACTCGTTCGTTCCCGAATATTCACGCAGCCCTCATGGAATGGTTGCGCAAACCGGAAAATCGTCCATTGCGTCGTATTATATTCCCAATCAAACCCCTATACCGCAAAGGTTGGTACTCTGGCTTCCTGTTCGATATGTTCAAAGCGCGCCTCTTCTACGCTCCTCTCCTCGGTCTCCTTGCCGCATTGTTTGCCAGTATTCTAATATTACTATGGATTATTTTTAGCAAGACTCCACGCTATTATATCGGTCGTTTTGGAACGCTAATCAAAGAATCACTCTTTGCTGGAGCATCTGTGGTACTCCCCGTCACTTTACCAACGCCAGAGCGAGACTATCATGCCTTGAGAGAATCCATCTACCAAGAACTTGTCGATGAGGGCTATATTATATTGCCCGAAGAGATTGAGCCGGAGCCGTTAGCATCTTCTAACGCCGACCAATCCGCTGAACAAACCTATTCCGCTCAATAAACTATGTGTTATATACTTTACCCGATATTGATGGAGCAGTTATTTATTTAAAAATATAACAAACAAGGTAAAATCACAAAAAGGGAAGCAAAAGGGGGGGGTTGGTGGGAATTAATGTGACAAGTTTCTTTAGTGGTGCTGCAACTCTTCAATGCGCCACTTCAAGAGCAACTTTTCCTCCTCAACAGCCTCAACTTTCTTCTTCAACTCTTCTACTTCTTTTAATAGGCTCTTGTTTACCTTTTCCAAGTCCTCTTCTTTTTTCGATTTGCCACCGCCACTGGACTGCTTCAACTTCTCTTCGAGAGTCTTAACTTTGGCCTCCAAATCTTCGACTTTCTTAGTCTAGTACTACGATTAGCACAAATATTTTTAAGTGAATGATGGACGTACCTGTAGCTTATCAGAAGTAGCATTTTCTACCTTGAGACTCTGCTCCAATTTCCGGACTTGTTTTGTGGCATCGACAAGCTTCTTTGACTTGTCTTCAACCTCGCGCTTCATGGTCTCGTATTCGCGTTGCATTTCGGCTCTCTTTTGCTTCTCGCTTTCTCGATCACGCCCGGTAGCAACAATATCAGTCTCCAACTTTGTCTTGCGCGTCTCGTATTCCTTACGGAGATCTAAAAACTTAACGTTAGCGTTGCAAATTTCACGAATTAGTGTCACTGACCTCTTTCTTGTTCTAACTCTTGCTTGATCAATCTGTTCTCGCGCACTACGGCGTCCAAATCTCGCTCCAAAGTTTTCTTTTTCGAGCTAGCGTCATTGAATCCTCGCTCTAATACTTCGAGCTTTCGTGATAACTCTTCGGTCTTATCCTCCAGCTCAGATCTGCGTACCTTTTCGGTTCGGAGTTCTTCGATAATCTTTTGTTGCTCGCGCTCTTTGATACGCTCTTCATTTCGCGTGGAAGCTTGTTTCTCCTCTTGATCCTTCAAATCTTGCATTCGCTTTCTGATGTCTATATGAACTCATATTAGATAAATTCTCCAAACCATATTATTGTTACCTCTCAAACTAGCTTCACCAACAGCGAAGGAGAAGTAATTATCTCGCTTGTCCTGATTTGATCCAACAATGTCCATCTTCTTAGGAGCTGCGGCAGGAGTGGTAACTTTATCGTTGGATGACTTCTTCTTGGGTTCCTTGGTCTTGGTCGAAGGAGAGCTTGTAGCCGCAGCAGTGGAAGTTGCGGTGGTTGTTGTCTTTGGAGCGGCTTTGGGGGGCTGAGCGGTAGGAGCGGCTTGAACCGGGGTGGGTTGAGTTGGAGTGGGTTGAGTTGGAGTAGGTTGGGTCGGGGCAGGATTACCGAACAATGCAAATACTGAGCCTTTTTGCTGTTGAGCACTGTACGTCGTTATTAGCTTAATTTGACACCCTTACAAATACTCACGCAGGTTTGTTGGTTTGACGCATAGTTCCACCAGTTCGACGCACGGTGTTGAACGTCTTCATCGTGCGAATAGTGCCGCTGAGTACGTTGTTCGAGGCTTGAGTACCTCTGACCCATGAATGTTCTAACATTTGCACGGAGGTAGGTCGAATATTGGGATCTTTGTCAAGCAACAAAGTGATTAACTGTTTAGCAGCATCGGAGATACCGTCCCATTCTAGCTTGATTATCAATAATCGCATAAAAAATAAAAAATTAATAATCGACCAACATACCCGGCGAAGGGAACTCCAAATCAACGATGCCCTCTTCAGGCTCAAATGGAGGATAGCCGCACAATCTAACAAGTTGTTAGCAATCACTCGTTAATCATTTGATAGGACACTTACAGAATATACATAATCACACCAATACTATACATGTCGACTTGTTT
>Ga0209960_1004459_pt1 | contig 10730 bp, 15 predicted proteins | sample ThiBiot_500_plan_2_FD_183947 | JGI IMG/M metagenome (GOLD analysis project Ga0209960, IMG submission 183947) | Wastewater bioreactor microbial communities from Cape Town, South Africa - Thiocy_expt_500_plan (SPAdes) | ecosystem: Engineered > Bioreactor > Thiocyanate-remediating >... | reverse complement strand
GAACTTGCGGTATATTAATATTTTTGACCAAAACATTAGTGTTGTTCGCGTTAGAAATAGGTCCATCCGAGATCGTCAATTTTTCGACATCCGACCCCATACTGTCCACGCCAGATGTTCTCAAATCTTATTTAAAAAGGTAAGTGGATGCATATACAATGATGTAGGTTATTAGCTTGAATTTTTATAATTTGCGAAGGGCTCACTTTAGCAAATTATTTTTAGCTTAAGCTTTTACCTGAATTGACATGTTCTTTTATCCACGCTGCCAAATCATCCACAGACTAAAAAAAAATTTGTTACACAGAGATCAGAAGGAAATTTTGCTAGAATAAATTAATTACGATTTTTTCCTTGTTTATTTGCTAATTTAATTGTGAGCATATTTGGCATTGCATAATTAATACCAAATTTATCATTTATGAAAGGGACAGAAAAGATCCGACAAATTCCGAATAGAAAAAAAAAAAAAAAAAAATTTCGATCTTACCCCTATAGGAATATCATCCAAAAATATTATAGGAAACCCTTTCTTAAGGCTCTTTTCACCTTTTTCTGATAAGACTTTTTGCTGTATCTTTTCGCGAAGACTAAGATTATTCGTTAGATCGACTTCTTTGACTTTCTTGCCTTCAATTCCAACACTCTTTAATAATTCCTTTGCACTTTTCATATTTTGAATCACTTTAGGGGTAACATTTATCCGCATTAAATAGAGGGTGGCAGTGCCACCTAATCCCAAGGGTCGGCCGTGTGCGTCGTCCATTTGATTTAAGCCTAGTAAAATAATAACAGAAAACTCGTAGTGCTTTCGAAAGTATAATTATAAGAAAGAATTGTTGCCAGAGAATTTAATCTTGACCGAAGTTTGACAAGAGAGTTGTCTACGGCAGCAAATCTAAGCGTATTGATGTTCACACGCAAAAACATAACAGCGACTTCTAATCAGAGAAGCGTAACTAAACTTAGAATCGACAGAATTTTCAGGCAGTCGTCAAAGTTTTTCTCAGACAGCCACTCCTTTTAAGTTCAGCTGTAAAAAAAAAGACAACCACAATAACATTAAATATTTTTAAAATGACTGAGAGCATTCAACATTATGTTATTGTGTTGAGTCACGAAGAAAAACAAAATAAAATGATTAATGAAGATACTATGCAGAAGATAACTCGATTATTAGACTCTCATGGGTTAATTATTATTGAGAATGCGTTGGATGCGAATTTTTGCGATAAAATGACAGAACGCATCAAGCTGGATTCAGATTTGTTGCTAAACAAAGGAAAGCAGCTTCAAATAAATTTTGAACCAGGTAACATTCAACAAGAGTTGCCACCTGATGGAAGCACAGCACAAGAATTAATATTAAACGCTTACACAACGCAAATAGTCACTCACATACTTGGACGCGGTAAGATCTTCCGATGTATCTTTACTTCGTCCATTTTTAACATTAAAGTTAGGGCACTGCTGTTCGCTATTTAGCGGTAATTTGAATCTACCGGGCAGTATCATTCAGCCAATTCATTCAGACACCGCACCCATGTGGCAAGTACGTGACGAAATTTATCAGTCCCTTCGAATAATACAATAACAAACCTCCAATAGTTCCAAAGTACTCCTCACCCACCAGCACGTTTAATAGTGAATTATACGTTTGTTGATGTTACAGGTAGATAAAAGTGCGCCAAAACTCAGCCACTAATTAAAAGTTCAGAATCAAATGGCAGTATGGAAGTTTTTCCTACCACTCACCGTAGAATAAGTGCGTAGTATTTAAAGCAATATTTGATCGTAGCCTAATTATGGTAGATTTTAAGTACGATGAAGAAGTTAGGATAGATCTTCAAGATCTGCGCGATTTGCCACCAGGTGTTCGAGCAAATATGAAAAAAGGCTCATTATTGATTCGGGATGATAGATTATGGCACAGGTAAGTCAAAGACTATCAAATTAAATAATTTTTTTGCTAATCCAGCGGTTTTCGCAGAGGAATGACAAACCCTTCATCGACGCCCAGATTTATGGCCGCATTAATATATACGATACGTTGGAAGAAAGCTGAAACTATTCAAGTACGCAGTATGAGTCAAGTTTGAACGGCTTTAAGTCTTGTTACTCACTATTCAATCCTTAGCTGCAATCAGATGCAAAAACGGTGCTCGTGCATTCGAATAGCGATATTGATTGGAGTAATATTGTATTCAAAGACCGAGTCAACTATTTAAATGTCGTTGGGTTCGAGGAGTAAGGATACTACCATATCACGCAACTATGGCCGATATAGTTTATTTTTCTTTCGATATGGGTGGTTAAAGAATCCTTTTTTTGTAGAATAAATTCAGTGAAAACACGTGGCTGGTGCAAGAGTTTTTTTTTTGAAGAGTTAACAAATTTTCAAGTAGCACTCAATCTCTACAACAAATTATTGTTGTTAAGACTTGGTTAGGTTAGTAACAGAAATCCTTTGCAAAAAGTCAAATGTCACAAGATACCGAGATTGAATCTGAGGTACGTCACGTTTGAATCTTAAGTATACTAATGGGTAAAAAAATCCATAATAATCCCTAATATTTTTAAGGCAATTATTGTGGATTTGGATGAAGATCTGCTTCAGATTCATTCACAAGAACAATACGACAATTTTTTGAAGACTAAAAAACAAGGCAGATTCGTTAGAGTTGGCGAATGGGGCGGAATGAAGAAAGGAATATTACACCGTTGCGCCGATCCCATCTGTGCTCGGGAGTGGAAACCGAAGCCCATCCAGTGCTTGCCTGACGATTATTATTGTCCTTCATGCGTACTTCATCATAGAAACAATGACTATAGGTTTGATGAACCGAGATTAGCTTGGACAGCTGAAGTACCGAATACTTTTTACGTTTTCTCCATTGTTGATCCGAAGGTTGGTCAGCTCATTAAATTTGGACGAACTCAGCATAAAGACGCTTGGAAGAGATACAATTCTACGGAGCAAACCAAATATAACATGCAGCTTTTGTTGAGTCTTCGCGGGCCATTACGAAAAATGACAAAGATCGAGAATTGGTGGAAAGAAGAAGGGACAAAAAATGGCTACTTTTGCAAGTTTTCGGATGCTTCGTTCCATGGCATGACAGAGTGCTTTCAAATCATAGACGATCAGTTGATACAACTACTTTTTACTCAAAGTCGACAAATGGCAGAATGAACTGCACAATTTAACGTTTTGTAACATGAAATAAAATCGACAGTGCAGTAAAATCATAAGCGGATTAATATGAACGATATTTCAAAATAGAAACGTATTTAACATTGTTTATTGAACCTTTGATCCGGCTAGGCCTTTGGTACAAATTAATTAAAACTTTACAAATTAATCCTCGGCGTTTGCCATCATTTGCAGGCCCCGATTGTTGATGCTTTGCACCAAATCTTCGACACTGTTCAAAAGCATAATGTTCAGTGCTGTTTCCATCGTGCCCTTAATTTTCGTTGAGAATAATTTCATAAGAATATTATAGAGCCAGGCAGCCTAATAACATTCGTATCAATATGAGCCGTATCATATATATAGTAAACCTTACTTTAGCTTCTTTGATGTAGATCTCAATTCCGTTTACGGTCACGGTCAAACTGTTGATTTTAATGCTTGGAATGCCCATAATAGGTGATACGGTATCAAATATTAACTTGATCTCGCCTCCCTATACATTTAAATCATATTAATATGGGTGTCTATTATGATAAAATACACTTTTTAATTACGTACGATAATCTTGGCCGAAGCCAGTCCTTCATCTTCCAGATTAGGAAATGCTAATTGACGGTACGCCCAGTTCAGTGAAGCCACGTGCGCTTTCCACTTTTTCACTGAACGAGAAAATTTAATGTTATTGGAGACCTAATCTGATCTTACCTTCAATTTCCAATTTTGTCGAAGTGAAATTCACGATCACGTCGTCAGGATCGACTATTGTCTCATCAACTGGCTGGTGCAGGACCAAATCAGTGACCGCGTACGTCACTTCACCGATCGGTGTTGGAGTCACATCCCTGCAATGGTTAATCACATTAGAAAACTCTACGAAATTTCATTGCAGTACGCACTCAAACTCGTTCTGGATATCTCCGATGTCAAATTGATCCTCTAAGAATGCAAGTATCTCAGTTTTGATCGCGAGTTTAATGTCGTCGACGTCTTGTCGTGTGACAGCTCGGAAGAACGAAAACAAAGAATTCTGAGACTCTTGCTCGAATCGCCGTTGAATTTCCATTTTAAGTGCTTCCGATAGTTTTTGATATTCCGGCGAGTTTACGACCTGGTTGTAATGAGAAAAAATGTAATGCAAACAAATGAACTTCATGCTTTCTGACAGCGAGTCTGCAATGTCTAACAACTCGCAAACTGTCTCGGAGTCTAATGACAAATTAGGAAAGTGCTATCTATGGTAAAAAGTTGTCTAAAGGCACGTACCGATATTATCTTTGATAATTTTTTCACAATGCTGTTGCAAACTCGGGACCATGAACTGATTTGCAGCTAAAAATACCCCCAATGCATTTGCAGGTGTGACTTGATTCTCGCGCAGTCCTCCGTTCATATATATACATTCGAGCATAATTAGAAAACTGTTAAAATCGGGACAATCTTCTAATTTAATCTCGTTCAATTCTTTTTCTTTCATGAACCCCATAAACATTGCTTTGAAATATTCACCTGGTGATTTCCTTATTTAGTAACTTTACTAAGTATGGAATTTGTAGCGGAGATACTTACATGATGAAACTAAAATGACTTTGTGACAATGTATAGGCTTATTATTAATTATCAATGTAATGTCGCTATTGAAATCTTCTTTCAAAGATTGAATTCGCGCCTTATCTTCTGCCGTTTCCAAATAAGGTAACTCGACCTCCTGTTCAGGTTCATCTTGATTATAATTCTTTTTCTTGTTAAGATTTTCAATTTCATCAAAATGTTTGAAATTGAGGGCCTTAAATGCCTTTAAAAAATCAATGCTGAATGTCGAAGGCTCGCAAAATGCTTCGTCCGCTTGTTCGCAAATTTGTCGCAGTCGATTGAGGCCGATTAGTTGCGCATCTAGATACATTCCGTGTAATTCTTCATCTGCCAATCTACCAATGAAAATAAATTTAGATTACATTGCAAAATATAATACTAATATATTAAATAACTATTATTGGACTTATGCCTTGTGAACTTACTTGACATTATCGGTATATAAATAAGTAACGAGTTTCAATAAATTTGTTTCTTTCATTTCCATTTCCAAGCTCTTTTTCTTCCCTAAAATTAATTGCATATTAAAATGAAATTTCGCACTTTGTATGGGATGTAATTGGTTGCGTGCCTTTTTCAAAGGGAATGCTCGATAATAACACCTGCATGTACTCAGATCTAGCTGCCAATATAAACTGATGCGCATGGACCTCCTTATTATCAGAACTAACTAATATCACGTCGCTGAATGTCGGATCGTTGATTGAGGTAGCCAATGCTGTCGCTAATAATGGTTTGGGCGAGATTTCCACCTGCATTCAAATAAAACTGTTCAGCAAATTAATCACAAATAATCGTTAGCAGAATATTTATTCGTCTAAGTAATACTAAATATTTATGACCTTATATAATATCAAATTTGAAAAGGATAATTTGATGGATCAAAGAAATCGAGTGTCAGTCTTAGATACAACGTCAAACCATACAAGTAAAGTATATACTATTAATATACTGTGATTGAAAATCATTAACTGTAATTGTAATTTTAAAGGGGGGGGGGTAAGAATGTACATACGAATTTTTCTTCTTTCCTGAGCGGTGGAATTGCTTCATTTTCAAACCCAGTATCGTCGTTAAGTCCTAAATTAGCCAATATACTCTATATAAGAATGTCAGAATGACTAAATCCGGAAATTGAACGGCAAAAAAACAATTTAATTTTTGGCATAATACCAAATATTCAGCCGTTTATTATACTAGGCGTACCATATTCGAAGAATGATTTAATAAATATTCAATGGACTCTTCAACATCGTTGTGGTGCAATTGAAGAACTTGTGCTAATAGAGGCTTATCAATATGTGGAAACATGGCCGCGAGTTCAATGACCCCACTCATGTTGCTAGTATTTTTTATCCAAATTTGTTTTTTGTTTGGCGGATGTTGATCTGTTCCGTTCGAAAAACAAAAATGACTTTTGAGCAATTAATTATTTCATTTATTCACACCCAATACAACCACAAACAGTAACCACCAATTGCTTTAGTTTGCCTGTAGGAATGTCTGACAATAACAAAAAACATAAAGCAGATGCAGCTAACGTAGGCGAAGCTAAGGTAAGTCGCAAAATATTGTAAATTGCAATATTATTTTTACTTAATATTGGAAATTTTAAAGCGTGTATACTCGCTTCGAAACAATTTTTATAGAGATCTTGTTTTCGATATTTTTTTGCTCTCGTATTATTCAACATTTAGATTCTAAATAATATATTTATTAGAAGGGCATGACTTGGTGCGTTTGCGTCGACGGTAGTGACAAAGCCGACAGTGCTTTCCAATGGACGATAAACACAATGAATAAAGAGAAAGTACGTGCTATATAATATTAATAATATAACTAATGTGAGTACGCATCAATATAGGACACATTGGTGGTATTGAATGTCTCGGAGAAAGTCAGCAGCTCAATGAAAAATTATAGCAAATTCTTCCGCAAAATCGAGGCGAGTTCTTACTGATGAAATGCACTTTATTTAATTAGAATATTAATCTTATTCTCCGATACTACAGGCCGAATTAAATGAAGAAGTCAAACGCCATCAACAAGATATTATTACGCGATACGAACAAAAATGCAATGAACTGAACGTAAGTTAATGCTTGACCTAATGTATTATTTGCGCTCTAACACCAAACACTCACTATTCAATGAATCAGCTGCATTTTTCAGTGAAAGGTATTATTGCAGCGACAGCGCGGGAAGAGATCTGCCATTACGTGGAACACAATGACGTCGATAATCTCGTGCTAGGTAAACGAGGCATGAGCGACAGTGAACGCCTGTTATTGGGTTCAACGACCGAATATTGCGTCAGACATGCGCATGCTAACGTAATCGTAGTCAAATAAATATAATTTTGTACTAGGCAAAATTTCAAATCAACACCATATTAATATTCTCTCCATATTTAATGACGCATGCACTATTACCACTCTTGTTCTAATCGAAAATTACTTAACGATTGCGGATCAAACGGAAATATTAGTTACTATGCGACTTCAAACCACGCGAGGTTATTAATATAAAGAATGTATTCATTAAATATTATATCGTTTTTTGTTGCTTTTTCTTGCTGTTCAAGCGTTGAAAGAGCGGATCCAAAAGCTGAGACCACTGGTTGAATGTCCAGTCAGGAGCAGCATTAGTCACGACACCGTTCACTACGAACATGGGAGTTCCATACATGCCTTTGCTAGTTGCAAACTATTTTAATAATTGGTTAGCATTAGTCTTCATGTAACGACCATTTCCCTTTGCTAATCAGATCTCATTTACTATCGAAAACAAATCGACTCCATGAGGCATTATAATACTATTATTATTATAAAATATCTCAAGTACCTTCCAGCTCACGCGAGATGCGCTATCAATATCCGAGTCGGCCATGCCTTGAACTAACTGGCTCTTAGACACACCAATCTGCGTGATTAAATCTCCTATTTGAGAAATCACTTGGTTCATTGACTTGTTGGAGGTAGGAGCGTTGAAGAAATTCTGTTGATTGGCGAAGATCAGGTCGGTCCACTTCCAAATCAATTCTTCCTTGACTTCAGCAGCAACCAATCCCTAAATATGAATACTTAATACGATTACAAGAGCTAACTTCCCCTATAAGCAGCTATAGAAACAATTCTTTATCTTAACTCTAACAAGTACGTACAGCTTTTTGAAGCAAGAACGAATTGTGATGATAAGGCAAAGCCAAGATGTGCATAATAAATTGAAGATTGCTCGGACCATAGTGTTGTAACACTAAATCAGACCCGCGTTATTTTCAAAGTTTCATTCTTAAGGACAATTTAAAGCATATACCATATTGCAAAACCATATTTATATTATCTAAAAATCAATATTTTAATACCTTGCTTTATGGTGGGATAGGAAGCAGCAGAATCCGGGCATTGAAAATCAAAATAAGCTTCAAGCACCACGGGCGCCTCTAAAGTGCCTTGATGATAACCTAATTACATGTAAATTAATGTAACCTTCATATTCTTTTTTTCTAGCTAAGAATCTTCCAGATCTCGAATTGTGTTTCAACTATTTACCATCGTAAGTAGGCGGAATGGGAGGCTGGGACATGACTCCAGCAAGTATAGAGAACAACGCAAAAATGATAAGCAATGAGTTGTTCATTTGTGTGTGCCTGAAATTAATAATAAATTGTAAAACTTACGTTAAAAAATTTTCAGATGCGAGACGAGCGGCAAAATAACAATATAGAACATAATGCCATAACCCCACGGGCAATATATTTACAAAACAGGGTAAAAGATTACATTGGATCCGGATGGAAGTAAAAAGCTACAGCCAACATTCCGTACATTACAATCATCATAGCTCCATGCAACCAATGCGCTTGGCCTTCCCTCGTCCATTTGTTCATTATGAAAGCCGGTACGATGACAGCAAGGACCTCTAATAAGAGGAAATTGAGCGACATATTAATATTCACTATCCAACCAATAACGACGAGAATAGGAGCCATAAATACGAACATGAGTGTACTGCTGAATATTAGTAGCGCAGTGACGCCTTCAATGTGTCCTCGAAGTGTAGCTCTAACCGTTGCAAAATTGTCTGCTACGTGGCTCACTACAAATCCGTCAGGAAACAATAGTAGATTTAGTGGTATTAATGACACTAACCTGAGGGTATTATGATCATGCCTAAAAATGTATAACTGAGTCCCCACTCGTTATGGATCGAAGGTAGAGTCGACAAAAGGAGAATTGTCTCCATAACCAATAATACACCTAGTAATAATTAGACCATGTTTAATATTATGATATCTTCGTACCAGCAACTAAGAATAGAATAATAGAGCCAATGAGAGTTATTTTAGGTTCTTTTCTGTCCTGGATGTCGATATAACTCGCTTTGTGGGTCTTGCTCAACATTATTATAAATAATGCGGCAACAACTATTAGTAGCAATGATATTGCCCGAGATATCTTAAGTAAACCAACGGGTCCAAGGTTGCCTAAAGATAATTTCCAAATTAGGCATGTTCTCAACCCATTCGCCAGAAATTGACCGTCCTAATTATAAATGCTCCATAAATACTCACCAACGGACATCGACAATACAAATGGGATAAACAAGCTGCACAATCCAAGCAGCATAATTAACGAGTTCATGTGCAGTGGTCGCGAATTAATATTTACATAGTCATTGTGTGCGCTGCCTATAATAGTATTATATTCCATTATTACATGTGAATAAAATATGAGACTAAGGAATAAATTTGAAAGTTACCTGAGAGTAGACTGACACCAAACACGACCAATAATTTACATAAAGCAAAACCCAATATTAATGCCTGGACTAATCGCGTCAATCCAGTAGTCAGCGCTAATAAATAATCAATATTAGGATAAGCGTAAATTATTGTGCCGGGTACATACCTATTATGGTTATTATAATCTCAGCTGCATTGACTGTAATAAGATTGATTGCTAATTTCGCTCTTTTAGGGCAGTTTTTAACTAAATTTTTGCTGGAATATCGCTGTAGGAACCACACACCGTTAAATGTATAATTTTAGGATGGTAAATTCGTACCAGTAACCACACTAACGGTATCATACTGACTATTGACAATAGGAAATCGACTATATATCCAAATTTGACTAAATAACCTGTATTGAAAATAGCGATCTTTAGTACGTCAGATCCAATGTTTTGATAAACAATGTCCGTACTGATTAACGTGAATGGCACTGCCGCTAGAAAGAAATTGATCCAGCTACTTATCAGAACCGTTAATATACTTTGCATATGGTCTCTGCAATTCACTAATAAAATAATTTATCGTCAGATCCACGTTCGTGCATCTAACAACTGACGTACTCTTTTTCTTGCGATCATTTCTCTCTTCTTCGACATGTTCATCAACGTGTCTATAAATAACTTTATAAATTTACAAATTGTAAGCAAAGATAATATTAACGTACGGTATTGAATCTTCATTTACGTTTGACAAGGTTCGGGGGTTCATTTTAGTCGGCTCAGTCTATAAATAATAGTTTAATTTTGCTCAAAACAAATACAGCCTAATGTGCAATAAAATGAAAGGTTTAAAATATTTAAAATAAAAAAAATTAGTGATTATTCTTAACGTTTGTCCTATATCTTTGCTCACGTAATATTTATTTATTTTTTTTAAGCGCAAATCCGAAGAAAAATACTAACTGAAAAACGACAAACTTACACTCTGAATATACTCCTCTTCGTCCTCTTCTAAGTAATCTTCGCCTTCTAATAGATGAACTAGCTCTTGTCCTTCAACTTCACGAGACATTGAACAGATATAAAAGAAAAAAATTCAATAAAGTGCTCAAGTTAGAGAGAAAACCTCCCAAAACCACAAAATAAGTGGGCATGTCCAAGAACGGTCTGATTTCTCTTCGTGTGGCAAGAAACCAAAAAATACGAAACAT
>Ga0209960_1004454_pt1 | contig 10735 bp, 12 predicted proteins | sample ThiBiot_500_plan_2_FD_183947 | JGI IMG/M metagenome (GOLD analysis project Ga0209960, IMG submission 183947) | Wastewater bioreactor microbial communities from Cape Town, South Africa - Thiocy_expt_500_plan (SPAdes) | ecosystem: Engineered > Bioreactor > Thiocyanate-remediating >... | reverse complement strand
TTTTTTTTTGAAAAAAAATGGCCAAAAAAAAAAAAAAAAAACTTTGACTTTTTCATCTTTTTTTTTCTTTGATTCTCTTATTTATTTTCTCATATACAAACTCATAGATCTTCTTCTAAAATAGGGACAAAAAGATGCACAAACTCATTTTGGTCTTTGGATTACTTTTTCAGTTGCTTGTTTGCCAAAGTTTTTCTAATCAAAATGGTATTTGTTTATTTATTTTCTGTTTTTTTTTTTGTCAATTAATTGTGTGATATGATCTGAAAGTAAATATAAAATAAAAAGGGGATGTTTGGATTTCAGAGGATGTGAATGATTTTGAGAGTTATTGTCAAACTCTTCAAAGGAGTTTAAAAACTGATATTGATCTTTGTTTTATTGGAAATGGAGCAAAGGTTTTACCTTAATGGATTTTTTTTTTTTTTTTTTTTTTTTTTTAAGTTTTTATTAATTAAATCAAAAACAAATAAATAGACTTTAACATCATATTATAACTCAATGTCAAGTGAAAAATTAAGTATTGTTAAACTTATGAAATATTCAATTCAAAAAACTCCATTTCAGGTCTCAATAATTTCGTTTTGCAATCAAAAATTTAAAAAAATTACTGGACTTTAATTTTTTTTTATTCAAATCTAGTTTTTTAGTTTTGAGTTGATGTTAAAAACAGAAGATAATGTAATTGTAAAAGGTACATCAATAATTTTGACTTTATTAAAGAGAAGGAAAACTTTAAATCATGATCATAAATCTAGGAATTTTCGAAGGAACTTATGAAAATAATTGGAGATTAAGAACATATCATGTCACACCAAAAGTTTTTTTTAAAACCCCATTATTTTCCTTGAAACAAACAATTATAATTTCTAATTTTTAATACTGTAGACAGAAAGTTATCCTTGTGATATTGTCTCAGAAAAAGCAAAATGTACAAGTTGTGATCCTTTTGGACATTGTAGAAGAGGTCATCTTCCAATTGATCCTTGGCTTGATTTTGCTTTATTAACTCAAAGACAACTTGCTATTAATGAACCTTGGATTTCTGTTCAAGTATATCTATTTTTATTTTTTTATTTTATTTTTCAATTCTCTTATTTGTAGAGAATTGATGGACATAATGCATACAATACTCGAGCAGATGGATATGGAGGATGGTGTTTTCTTCAACCAATTGAAGAAAATACTGAAGATTCTAGATTAAAATGTTTATTTGATAATTGGCTTTCACCAATTATGCTCAATCTAACAAATAATAGATTTGATTTAAGATTGGCTAATCAAGTTCATTTTTTTAATATTGTTCTTTCTTTATTCATTATCATTAATTTTTTGGAAAAAAAAAAAAAAATAATGAAAAGGAATTTTCAATGACTGACCTTCTTCAACTTGGAGTAAGAGGATTTGAACTTGATGTTTATTATCAATTTAGAGAAGTTAGAATGTGTCATACAATTTGTGGACCTTGGAGTCGGTTCATTTTCTTTTTCTTTTTCTTTTTCTTTTTCTTCTTTTTTTTTAAATTTAAAACTAGCCTACATGTTGATGGAATTAAAGAATTTCGTGATTGGATGTTAACACCAAAAGCAAAAGGTGAAATAATTCGAATTCAATATGGAGGAGATTTTTCAGGGAAAGAAGAAGATGTAATTAATGATATTGAAACTTATCTATCTGAATTTGTGTTTACTCAAGAAGATAAAGTTATTATTATTTTTCCATAAAATCAATATATATTTCAAATAACAATTATTTATCAAAGGTTAATCACTTTCCTGATAGAATGCCAACAGAATCGGAAATGCTTGCTCTTGGAAAACAAATTTTAATTGAAGCCAATCAATTTGAATCAAATTACAATTTTCATTATGGCTATCCAAATAATATTGTCAATAAATTTACTCCGTATCCTGAATGTTTTAATATGACAAGAGATAATTCATATCGCTTCTATTCAGATGGGTAACTTTTCTTTCTTTTTTTTTTTTCTTTTTTTATTTTCTTTCATTAAATTTTGGAAATAATTATTCTGACATTTTTCAAAAAATTCATTATAGAACATTTTATGGACCATTTTGGAATGGAGAAAAACAAACTGGATGGATTAAAGACCTTGAACCATATACAACTTGTCATGTTTCTTACCCTGCTACTGATATTGTACTCTTTATTTATTGAAGTCCTTTTTCTTCATTTAATTTAATTAAGACTGACTTTTCTTCACTTTCTTTTCTTTTCAAGATTGATCCAGAAATGATGAAAACTAGTATTTGGACATGGGATGAAGGAGAACCTTCAGTTCCAATTGAACCAACAACTTGTGTATCATTTAATCCTCCAAAAGGAAGATGGTCAGTCGCCAATTGTAATCTTAATTTAAAATTTGCTTGCCAAAAGTATTTTTTCCTTTTCTTTTCTCTTTTTTTTTTCTACTTACCATTTAATTTTAACTTTAATTTTAATTTAAATTAAAAAAAAATAGTATCCAATTTCCAGATATTTGGACTGTAACAACATTTTCTGGTCCTTTTGATAAAAATGTTCAATGTCCAGAAGGATTTTCATTTTCTGCACCACAAAATGGTTTCCGAAACCGACTTCTCCTCAATGAAGCAAAAACTGAAAAAATATGGATTAATTATATCCCAACAGAAAAGATGGAGAGCACTCCTTTTTGGAAATCAAAATAATAATAAAAATTGAATAATTTTTTGTTTTCTTCAAGAAATCTATTTAAAAAAAGATATCAAAACTTTTTTTTTTTTTTTATAATGCTTTAGTATGTCTTCCAGAAGCAACCAATTTTCCATCTTTTGAAATATCAACTTGTGAAAATCCAAGATTTTTTCCAAGTTTCAAAACTTTCCCTTCAATCTTTACAGTTTCTCCAACTTTTGCTGCAGTTGTAAAACTACAATTAATATCAACTGAAACACCTGGTCTAAGAGGATCGATTGTCAAAAATGCCATTGTTCCAACAACATCAACAAGAGTTGTAATACATCCACCTAAATTTCATTTTCATTTTAAAATTAAATATTTTAAATCTGATTATCGGAAATAAATTAGATTGAATTTAATTATTTTTTACCATGTAATGTTCCATAAGTATTTGATGTTCCTTTACTCACAACAAATGAACACTCAACAGTTCCTTTTGAAATCCTTTCTACAACCAATCCTTCAACACATTTATCAAATCCTCCTTTAGAGGTAAACATTCCCAATAATGCATTTGCTCCACCAATTTTACATCTTTCAACAAATGATAAAGGTGTTTCATTATTTGGTACATTAGCAACTAATGCTTCATCTTTTGTTATTGATCCATCAATTGAACCTTCACTTGAACTTTCATCTATACGACTAAGACTCTCAGTTGATGAAATAGAACCCTCAAATGATTTCTCTCTTTGAGATGCAAGACGACGAGAAGATGAGGAAAGTGATCTTTTACTTTTTTTTGATAAAAGAATTACAACACAGATAATTATTGGTATATTTCTATTTGATGAGAAAAAAAAGTTGAATTTATTGATGAAAATAAAAATAAAGTTGAGGAGAAATAGAAAAAGCAAATAGGAATTGAAATTGTAAAAGATAACTTACATGAATGGATTGGAGAGGAGATTTCTAATCATTGCTTTTCAAGGTTTCGAACTGATTTCGTTGGACTGATTGATTTCTATTATAATTCAGAAGAAATAATTAGTCGAACTTAACAAAAAAGAGTGATTGATTGTTGGTAGCACTTCAATCTTTAAATTGAGATATCTATCTATTGATTGTTTCAAGATTGGCTTTATTCAGGAGTTTTCAAGTTTTTTCAAAGAGCAACGAATCCGCGCCTTTTGACGATCTCTGAATTCAATGTTCATTAGTTGGATGTTGAATCGAAGGAAATCAATAAATAAATATATATTGAACCATTTGATTGAGAAAATGATTGACTTTATAGGTAAACACAATTCGAATGATCTATTTAACTGTTGAATAAGTTTTTATTTGGACTGATCAAAATTCTTTTGCAAAGATCTTTGATGCAAGTGCTTGAATCAATTAGAAATACTATTGAAGCATTCTCATTCTTCTCAAACATCAGAACAAATAACCTTCTCTCTCAATTGTAAAACTTTGAAAGATTCATGAATCTATAATTATTCTCAATTATTCGAAATGTTTTCATTAGAAATGCTTCAAAAATTGGATTATTAATGGATGGATGAGATCTTAATGGACTTATTGGACTTTTAGAAAGAACTGAAGTGATATGGATTCAAATAATGATGATTTTCTTGTTTATTGCATTGATGGAAAAGAAGATTTCTTTGGAGTTGATAAAGAGCTTCAGAGCTGACTAAGTCCTCTATTGCAAAGGGACATGCCTGTATTAGGAATCAGAAGAAACTCCAATCTTTTTGGAAATTGTTAATTGTTAGACTGTTTAGATTGCTTCCTCAAATGTGTTGGAGCATTTTATCATTATTGTTTGTATTATTAATATCTCAATGTGTTGAATCAGGAATCTCAACAACTTACACTCCACCATCAGCTGCGACATTTAATGACGATGAACCTGCTGCAATATCCTATTACTATATCAGCACTTCCTCAAATCCAACTTTTTCTGGATTAAAACAACTTTCTTCTTATGCTGTCGTTACTTTGGGCACCACATACATATAGTGCAGATATGAGATTTCTTTTATATCATCCAGATGGAAGTAAAATTACAATTTCTAATAGAAGAGGCCCATATAAGAATGTGTTTGATGGGACTCTTTTTACAGATTCTGCAGCAGATTCAGTTGCAACTTACCCTTTTACTAAGAATGGTGTTGTTACTCCTCTTCGACCTGAAGATCCTCTCTCAACTTTTAGAGGAAAAAGTCCCAATGGACAATGGAAATTCAGTGTTGATGATAATTTTTCTAGTGATGATGGAATGTTGAATAGAGTTCTTTTAATTATTCAAGGTAATATATAAACAATGAGGATAAATGAGAAAAAATTAACAAAGAAAGTCAACAATAAAATCAAATAATAAAAAATAGATGGATGTTTAATTGGAAATCCATGTGGGAATGGAACTTGTGTTGAAACTGGTTCAACAACTCATTCTTGTACATGTCCAACTGGATATAGTGGTGATGGTTGCGTTGGTACTCTCTTTCTTCATTTTTTTTTTTTTAAATGAACGAAGGAATTAATTTATTAAATAGATGTTAATGAATGTCTATTGGGAACTCACAATTGCAATCCTCAAGCAACATGTACTAATACTATTGGAAGTTTTACTTGTGCATGTAATCCTGGTTATTCAGGAAATGGAGTTTCTTGTAATGGTAAGTTGAAAAAAAAAAAACATTAATAAATCACAATGATTAATCATCACAAAAATAAATAAAAAAATAAAAAATGAACAGATGCTAATGAATGTACATTGGGAACTTATAGCTGTATCTCTCAAGCAATGTGTGTGAATACTGTAGGGAGCTATACTTGTGCTTGTAAACCTGGATATTTTGGAGATGGGACCTCTTGTACCGGTAAATTTTTGAAAAAATCTCCAAGACTAAAATTGTTCAATATGAAGAACCTTAAATTAATAAATTGTAGATATAAATGAATGCCTTGAAGGAACTGATGATTGTTCAGAGGATACAGATTGTGAAAACACAATCGGAAGTTATACATGTCCTTGTAAAGACGGGTTTGGTGGGGATGAAAATTCTTGTTCTGGTTTTCTTTTTCTTCTTCTTATTTTCTGACTTTTTTAAAACTTCAATTGATAATACTGATAAAGATGTCAATGAATGTATTGGCCAAGGAACTGGTAATAATTGTACAATAAATGCTGTTTGTACAAATCTTCCTGGAGGATTTTCATGTTCATGTCCCTCTGGATTTTTTGGAAATGGTTATATTAATTGTCAAGGTAATTTTTTTTTTTTTTTTTTTTTTGGAAATTATGAAAAGCAACAACACCAATAAATTTAAATTACAAGACTATAATGAATGCGCTGGAGAAAATGGTGGAAATAACTGTGCAGCAACAGCGACATGTTTAAATATTCCTGGAAGTTTTTCTTGTACTTGTAATTCTGAGTATTTTGGATCTGGAGTTGTTTGTATTCGTATTTTTTCTTTTCTTCTTTTTTTTTCTTTCTGAAAATCGAAGAAACTAAAATTAATCCAATATCTTAACAGGTACAGCAATCCCAAAAGTCACTCAAGTTTCTTCGAACTGGATTTCAATATCATGGAGTCAAAGTTCAGGAGCCACTGGTTATCAAATTGCCATTGTCAATTCACTAGGAAATTTGGTTTCTTTTTTATTCTTTTTTTTCCCTCTGTATCTTTTCATAGACATAATAAACAAAAGGAATCAACGAGTTCAATTTTATCGACAACAAATTATACTTTCGCGAGTTTAGTATCAAATACACCCTATAAATTTAGACTTTTTACTCAATATTCAACTTACTCTGATTCTAGAGATATCTCAACAACAACTTTCCCATCTCGTATTTCTCTTTTTTCTTTCTTTCTTCCTTCTTTCTATCTGTCTTTTTCTCTCTCATAATTTCAACATGAAAACAAATAAATAAATAAAATTAATAGCTGTTTCGGGAATTGTAGTTGATCAAGTAACATCTAGTTCAATTACTTTTTCAATGTCTCCAAGTTCTGGAGCACAAAGTTACAGTGCGAAGCTCTTTAATGAAAAGTTCTTTTTTTTTTTTTTTTTTTTCCCTTCAATGAAGCACCTCTTAATATTTCCATTTCAACAGCAACGAATTAATATCAATGAGATCACTTGAAATTACTGATAATGCCTCTAAGAAGAGAGATACAAAATTGAAGACAAGTATTGATCAATTAAATCCAAATCAATATTATAAAATACAAGTTTTTGCAAATCCTGAAATTGTTGGAATGTATTTCAATGCTTCTACATTTCCAGCTCGTACTTTTTTTTTTTTTCATAACTCTTTTTGCTTCAATTTATTTCTTCTGATTTATTTTAGCACCATTTTTACTTCAATCAACAAGAATTAATTTGACAGCAGTTGAATTAAGTTGGCAATTGAGTGAAGGCGCAACTAAATATAGACTGACTCAAACAGATATGGATGGAGCACCAATTCTTTCAAATGATTTTGAAATTGTTAATTCAACAAATATCTATAATCTTGAAGAGTCTCTTGAATATATTTTTACTGTTTATTCAGGAAATTCAAATGGTTTCGATCTAAGCGAAGGAAGGAGTACTGTGGTTTCAACTAGCAGTATTTTTTTTTTTGGAACTTTTTATCTTTCGTTCCTTACTATTAATAAAATTAGAGGTTCAATGTCTTTCTGTTATGGAAGATAATGCATATTGGCCACCAACAACTTCGGGTGAGAGAACAAGTAAGTCATTATACAATAAAATTATTCTTGGTTCCTTTTTGCTTATAATTTTTTAAAAAAGCTGGTTACTGTCAAGATGGATATGGAGGTTCACCCCTTCGGGACTGTGTTGATGAGAATCAAAGTAATCCTAATGGTGTCTTTTCAAATATAACATCACCTTTTCTTTATTTTTTGAGATTTTTCCAAAAAAATTTTTTTTAAAAATTAAATAAATAGTTCCTGATCCAGTTTCAAAAGTACAAATTACTGCAAAATTTGATTCTGCTGATATTTCATGGCAAATACCAAATCGTGCACTTAGTTATCGTGTTTATCTTGTGATCGAAGACATTTTACTTCCAATAAACGATGGAGCAGGATTGAATATCACTATTAATGAAGTTACAGTTTCTAGTGTAATTTTCTTCTTCTTCCTCTCTCATGTCTTTTTTCAAAAAACTAGAATAATTTTCTTCACCTTAAATAGCTTCAAGAATGGAAAGATTATACTGTTCTAATTTATGCTGGAAATTTGGGTGGATTTGAAACAACTGGAAAGGCTGTTTCATTTAAAACTCCAATTTCACGTATAAATTTGATTTATAAATCATTATTTTAATTGAAAGTTATTTTTTAAAAAAATCAATTCATTAGCACCATCCGATCTGATGACAAATATTGGTAGCACTTGGATTCAATTATCTTGGAATCCTTCCACACTTGCAACGAGTTATTCTATTACTCTTCAAACAGAGTTCGATTTTCTTTTCTTTTCTTTTTTTTTTTTCCTTCATTTTATGACTTATTATTTTATTTCTTAGAAATAAGCGAACTGAGACAGAAGTTACTCAACAAACAGAAACAACTTTGAATGTTACATCACTTGAACCTAGCACACAGTATCAATTCGTTTCCTTTTTTTTTTTTTTCTTTAAAGAAGGTTTTCTTTAAAATACTAGATATATAATCACTGTATACTCAATTAAAGATGGTGTAAAAGAACCATTTGGTTCATCTATTCAAATTAAAACGCTTTCAAGTATCTTATCTTCTATCGATAATCAAGACAAAACTCCTTCTCAAAGTTTGAACTTCATTCCAGAATTATTAATTTATTTAAATTCTTAAATTATTTTTAATTTTAGATTTAGTTGGTATTATTGTGGGAACAATTGGAGGTGTCCTATTTTTAATTTTATTGATAATTGGAGTTATATTATATAGAAAATATCGAGTTACTAAAAGACCTCATAGTCAAATTGAAATAAATGAAATCAGCCCAACTAGTTTTGGTATTATTGATTCCAATTCACTTTACAAATTAACTCAATCCAAATCAAATAAGGTGCTCATGATCCAAACATTCAGCGCCTGAGAGTCAATAAATCTGGAAATGCACCTGATTCAACTTTGTTTAATACAACTCTAGGTTTTTCTTCTTTACAAATTTCTTCTTTCTCAATACAAATAACAAAGAAATAAATAAACAACAAAAAAGAAATTTCTATTCCTGGTTTCTTGCTTCTTGATTTTAAAACTCAAGTTAGAAAAGAAGGAAAACTTGGTTCAGGAGGAGCTGGTTGTGTCTTTTCTGGTGTATTGTTAGATCAGAGTCTAATATCGCAACATGAAACACTTGAGATTGCTTTGAAACAAGTTCAAAAAATACTTAATTTAACTGAGGAAGAAAACCGAGAGATAGTTTTAAGAGAAGTTTCTTTGATGTGGTATTGTTCTCAATTTTTATTTAATTAGTTGAATTAATTAATTCAATAAAATGGAATAGGTCGTGTTCTTTTCATCCAAATGTCATTAAATTGGTTGGATACATCCTTGAACCTGAATATTATATTGTAACAAAACTTTATAAACTCGATTTATTCCATTACATTCATCATCCAGATGAAGATTTACCACCATTACTTGCTCTTAAATTCACAAAGTAATTTTTCTAAAATTCTTTGGATAATATTTTTCTTACTTTGGCTCAATAATAAATAGTGATATTGCAGCTGGAATGGCATCAATTCAAGAGCTTGGGATCATTCATTATGATTTAAAAAGCCCAAATGTATTATTAGAACAAGTTAAAATTTCTTCAAATGAATATATGCTTAGAGGTTCACATTTCTTTAAATTTCATTAATTATTAATTTAAATTTTTGAAAAAATTATCTTATTTAAGGAGTAATTTGTGATTTTGGATTAGCAAGAGTCTTAGGCATATCTAAAGTAGTCAATAATTATAAATTTCACAACAATAAAATTGGACTTTCACCGAGATATGCAGCCCCTGAAATGTTTTCTAAGGCAAGAATTGGAATTAATTCTGGTAACCCTGTAAAATTTCTTTCTTTTCCCTAAATTTCCTTCTTTTCCCTAAATTTCCTTCTTTTCCCTAAATTTCCTTCTTATTCTTTTTTTTTTTTTCTTAGGATGACATTAAAGTTGATGTTTATTCCCTTGGAATAATTATCTGGGAAATGTTGACAAGAGATGTTGTTTGGAATGGAATATCAAATGAAGACATTGAATTTAAAGTTACAAATGGAGATCGAGTTTGTTTTCCTTCTTTTAATTTTACTTGAATTGAATTATTTAGATATTTATTTATTTTCTTTTTATAGCCTCCAATCCCAGAAACCCAAGAAGAAAATACAGCAGCAGAGATATTACTTGAATTAATGAAAAATTGTTGGAATGGTGATATCTCACTGAGGCCCTCATTTAAAGAGATCACAAGCAAATTAGAACCCATGTTAAATGATGGATTCAAACTTTGAGGAAAATTTTCAATTATTTGTAAACACACTTGTAATGTACCTTTTGTTTTTGAAAAACAATTTTTTATTTTAATTTATTTTATTTTTTACCTTTTGAATTTATTCTTAATTCCATTTCAAAGTTCGAAATCCACAAAGAATACCATTTTCTATACTTTTGTTGAAATTAAGAAACCAATAATCAGATTGCATCACGATAACTTATTAAGTCTTAATCTTCAATCCTTGATTTGTTATAATTCAAAAGTTTGGTGAAATGAAATTAAAAGGATTCAAAGATGAAATAACATTCAAGAGATTGTGAAATAGATTGCTTGGTGAGATTTTTTTATTTATTTTACAACCCAAAAAAAAAAAAAAAAAAAAAAAAATAGTAAGAACAAGGAATACAAAGATGAATAAAAATCAAAGTCTCTCACGAAGCAATCTGCTCTTCTCTAAAAAAATTTGGATGGAAGAGAAAGAGAAGAGATTGGTAAAAGAAGAGATTCAGGACCTTGTCATGAAAAAAAATTTTTTTCAAAAAATAACGGTTTTTTTTTTTTTTTTTTTTT
>Ga0209960_1004453_pt1 | contig 10735 bp, 6 predicted proteins | sample ThiBiot_500_plan_2_FD_183947 | JGI IMG/M metagenome (GOLD analysis project Ga0209960, IMG submission 183947) | Wastewater bioreactor microbial communities from Cape Town, South Africa - Thiocy_expt_500_plan (SPAdes) | ecosystem: Engineered > Bioreactor > Thiocyanate-remediating >... | reverse complement strand
CGACAATTTCAAATTCTCAATTGTGATCAACTCGATGATCAATTGACTAGCATTCAATTAGTCGAAATGAAATCATTGTACACTTTTGAATGATATTTACAAATAAACTAAACACAAATAAAAAAAAGGACTAGTTAAGTAATGTGCGATGCAAAAGTAATGAGACAAATGTCTGATGATATTATTCAGTTCCATGCTATTAATTAAGGTCACTCGAAGTTGCTTTCAATAGAAGAATATGTCCACTTTCGAATCATATATCGTTTGTTTCTTAACTGTTAGAAATAGCATGAAGACGTCTAAAACCATGTTCGTTACACATCATATAAATGTGCCTAATTTTTGTAAAAGATCAGTAGTTTTCTCGTTTTTTTAAGTAAGCAAGTTAGGTTGAACTATCAATTCTATCATCCAATGTTAAAGTTAAATGTTAAATAACGTTTCAACCTAAAACTATGGCTCGAATAGTCTTATCACAAAAAAGAATCATGTTTATGTTCATCTTGAGCAGACCTTCTCTCTTAAGGACAGAAAACACATCTAAATGGATGTTTTCGGAAGCGATTAAAGTCACTCATAAATCCGCCTCATTCACTAATGATTTGGATTTGATATGACCGGATTAAGTGATGATCATTATACACAAGACGTCCAAGCATGCTTAACTGGTCAAAATATCATTCGCATTTAATAACAAAAATCTCCACCCAATTCACTCAAAATGAAATCAATTTAGAAAATACAGTGTTAATTAGGAACGAAAGATTTATGAGAGAAACTGAAAGTTAAAATCTCAATCAATTACCCAGAAAATTTTGAAAGAAAGCAAAAAGATCTGATCTCAAAGTTGTAACAATCATGGTTTTGTCGTTGAAAAAGAATATTTTGATAATTAATAGAGAAACTGGTGACAGTATTTGTTAAGTGTCTTCTAGTAACAACTTTACTTACTCTATTCAATAACGAGCGAACTATGTTGAAATGATCGAGTGAGTTGTAATAGCATCGACATCAATTTATCTCATTACTTTTGCATCGCACATTAAATGTAATTTCAGTGCAAATAACTCGAACTTGTTTCATTTTTATTTAAATGAAAGATTCATGACACTCATTAGTTGATAGAAGTGCTTTTATTTTCTTCGTAGTTGTTTTTATCAGAAGTATTCTTTTATGATTTCAAATAGACTCTTTTATTTAATTTTTAATCGGATTATCAATTCAGACATACTAAGAAGAGAACTACGTATGAAAGAGTATAAATAAAGTCAATGATATGGTTTCTTTTTCGATGGTTTAAATGTTTTTGTATTCTTGCATTGTGCTGTTAAAGAGCCAGGTGATCCACTGCATTGGCCAGGATAACGAACTTTGCATGCATATTTGCAGCTACTGTGTGAACATGTTGGTAATGGAATTGTGCCTTGATATCGTTGAATGCATCGATTACCTTTGCAGCATGTGCATGAACATTGAGTTTTGCAATTGATGACAGAATTGAGAAGAGCGAAGATTAAAATAGCGAATAACAACTGACGAGGAGTCATTCGTATGATGTGAAAATGAATCGGTTTTTTTTCTATCCTTTTCGAATTGATTTTTATATAGATAATGAAAAATATCATTGTGTAATCAAAGTTAACCTTGATATTTTGTGCACTTCACGAACTAACTTGTTTTTTTTTCGTTAATAAACAAAAAAACTATTTTTAGAGAATCAGATTATCATTCAAAACAGTTTGGTTTTGAAATTTGACTTATGATAATATTAAACGTGTTAGAGAACAAGTAACAAAATAATTATTATGTATGGAAACTTTATTTTTCTGTTTCTAAACTAAAGTGACGTAATTTCAATTAGATCATATCGATTGAATGCATGCATGATAAAAAATACAGTCTCCAATCAAATAGTTCTATTCTCTGACTAATTGAGGTGTGAATGTGTTTGATTTTTATTATGATTGTTTATAAATGAAAAAGAATAAGAGGAACGAAATGAATGTGTTTGACTTTTCGAGGTTAGAATGATAAGATTTGTGTGGTTATTTATTCGTTAACTAACTATTAGTAACTTCACTATATGTGGAGATTTCTGCAGTACTACTTGTATAGATTGTTGAATTGGTGGGCATTGTAGTAGCTAAAATAAAAATCGAACTAACGACTGAATATAATCGAAATGACTTACTCGTTACAGTATCAATGGTTGAGGATGCCCGTATCGATCTAAAAATAAACACCGAATTAAAATTTGAGAAACAATGTTTTTAAGTTTACAAATAGTTGGCACTGCTAAGTTAACAGTGGTATCGTAAATAAAAAGTGATAGTGGAGTCGATATATTCCGCAGATGTTGACCGACCTTCGTCGATCGACAAGCCCGATTACATTGCAGAAAATTGAAAATAAATCTGATGAAAACAACAAGCACACGCTTTCCAGCAGAAGCTTCTTTTATGGATATTTGCTCGACTTCAACTGCCTCTGTTGAGCCATTGAACAAATCTTTTATCTAGAATTTACAATTAATAATCGATCAACTTACGTTTAGTTCAATACTTACCGTATTTGTAATATTTGTTACAGTAGTTTGATTTCTAACTATACCCAGAGGTGTATTATTAAACTCCGAGCCCAGATCATACACCAATTTATTTAGTGTAACTAGATCAAATGAAACAAGTTTATTGACAATGATAAACAACCAATTTTTACCTGGTGCCAAATTCTCAGAAAATCCTACATCGATATTTAATGCTTTGTATATCATGTTGTTCATTGAAATCGTAAAATTCGTGTCAGAATTAATACGAAGCAGTGCATTTGGGAGACTGTCATGAATCTCGTCAAAAAGATCTTCAACGCCCAAATAAAAAGCAGGATAATTAACTTGTAATCGAATAGTCAACATTGTAGATTCATTTGACTGATCGAGATTATTCTCGAGAATTGAAAACGGAATATTTTTATATCCATTGACGAGTTCCAATGTTTTTCCGACCTAAATCAAAATCAAGAACTATCATATTTAACATTCAATTCTTTACATACGAGATCACGTATCGATTCGTCGTTAGAAACTTTAGATTCTCTTGCAGTCGCATTAAGATTGCTCGTCAATACATATGTTAGATTAAATATTTCATCTAAATAAAAATGATTTCACTTCAAACTAAAGAAAATATTTTACCAATGTCTGTAAGATCTACATCTGTAAAATTCAATAATGTAAACTTTCGCGTTGATTGATGAATTAGAACTGATAAATTCGTATTTATATCCAATAATGGAAAGTTTTCAAGAGTTGTATCTAAAATTTTTGATTGACATGTTGATTTACAAAATATATCGAAAACATATTGTCCAACAAAATACAGTGTATTATACGGTTCATAAACTCTGCAGATACAGAAAAAACGTTACGATTAAATTTCGATAAAAACATTATACGAACATGGCAATTTCTTTGAGTTTAATTGAAACTGTTGATGATAAATTTGCACTTGTTCGTAATATATTCCTTATAGATATTTCTGCGGACGGCAAACTCTCGGCATCGACATAGTCGATCGTGACATTCGACAAATCTCGTTTCGATATCTTCGTAAACGTCGCACCGAATGCAAATTTCGTCGTTCGATCTAAACGAATATTCAATGGAAATTTTCTTAGCAAATCAAAATCTACTGTCAGTCGATAAAACCACTTGTCTAACTGGTGAATACAATGGAATAAGTGATATGACAATCACCCCACTGAATAATATCAACGTAGTTGCTAGACATACGACAGCTCCAAGCGACCAAATTAATTTCATTTTGTATTAGGAGTAGTTGTTTTGTTTTACGAATGAGTATTTATATCCGTGAGAAATCACGGTTGAATAATTTTTCGAAGGCTAGATCTAATATTTATGTTCACAATTACTCATATTTATATTTTTTTTATTTGGTGTGAATTTCTCATTTAATTTTTAGTTCGAAAAATATTCATCGACAGTCGTTTTCTTGTTCTAATTACAAATAGAATTTCTTAGATTCTTTTTTTTTTATTATGCAAGCTGTGATCTTAGTAGATCCTGACAGTTCCATTGAAGTTGAAAAAGAAAGACAAGAGTATACACAGTTCACTCATTATAAACAATAATATGTTAAGAAGTAAGAAAGAGTACAATTAACAATGTAAAAAGAAAAAAAAATGTCGATATTATTCGATGAAAGGACAATAGTAAATCAATAAAGAGAAAAATATTACATAAAATTAAAAAGCAAAAAGTAAAACCTGTGAAACAAGGTTTATAAATTACAACAAAATAGACAAAAAAAAGAAAGAAATGAGAAAACTATTTTATTTCAATCTTTAAAGCTTGTATCAAAATGTTATTGCGAAATCTTCAAGAAGAGACAGTTCATCAATCTCGTAGAATATGTTTGAGGATTGTTCTGGAACCGAGGAACATTTCGTAGATTCTTTTATTTAATTTTTAATCAGATTAGCAATGTAGATATTCTAAGGAGAGAACTATGAAGCAGTAAAATTTCTGATCAATAAGGTCAAGAGCGTGGTTTGTTTTCGCAAGATGATACGTTTGTAAAATTTAATAAAATCTTGAAATTGAATTTTTTTTATTCCATTTCCATTGTCCTTAATGAATGCAATTTTACCTTTCAGTGAGACACGCTTGAACCTCAAAGCGTTCACTGTATTTTGTGAACATAGGTAATGAAAAACATCAGTTCGCTTTAAAAAATTATAAAAAAAAAAGCGTTCGAGATTCAACAGGACGAATGGAAATTATGAAACACCTCACTCGATATTCGCCGAAAAACGTTGGTGTCTATTCATGCGAACAGAGAATAACATGAAACCTGTTAGAGAACAAATAAAGGAATAATGATTGTGAGAACTCTGTTTTTGCATTTCTGAATTTAAGTGACGGAATTTCAATTAGATCATATCGATAGATATGAATGTATTTTTAATTTTGATTATGATTGTTTATAAATGAAAAGGAATAAGAAGAAGGAAATGAATGTGTTTGCACTTTCGAGATTAAAAAGATAAGATTTGTTTGGTTATTCAAGGAGCTAATTAAGTATTAGTAATTCTACAATATGTAGAAACTTATTTGGTTGTATTTGTTCTAGAGTCCTGCTCGGGTACATTTTTCCGGACCAGAAACCGAACCGACCTAAATCATATAAATCTCAAAATATAATCAAATTTTTAAATCTTTATTTCATTCAAACAATATTACATTTGATTTCATCATGAGCAACAAATAAGAAAAAATAACTTATCTAAAATGACGTAAAAAAACAAGACTGTCAAGTGAATCAGGACTCAGTTGTTGCCGTCATGCTTCTAGAACTCGATCAGTTTCACTAAAAACCAGAGATGGGCAAGTCAGGGCTTTTCCAAGTCACAAGTCAAGTCAAGTCACTCGCAACTCTCGCCAGTACAAGTCAAGTCAAGTCAAATATTTTTCCACTCGCTCGACGGCAAGTCAAGTCAAGTCTCAGGTTCTATTTTCTTTTGCCCAAGTCGAGTCAAGTCATTTGACTTGAATTTTGCTAATTCAAGTCAAGTCTCAAGTCATTGGTCATGTTAAGAAAAAAATCTAATTGAATGTTTTATTGAAAAAAAAATCTACAGAAACTTTTTATTGATTTTTAACATTGTCAACATTTGAAGCATCTTTCTTGACATTTTTCCACGATGTTGTCGAAAGAGAAATCCACTCTGGCTAAATACCTGTTCGACAGGAGAAGAAGTGGCGGGAACTGTCAACACCTTTAATGATAAACTGTGCAACGATGGATATTTGTCTGATTCGTATAGAAGAGCGAATCTGTTTGATTCGTCGATTGAATCATCAACGAAATAATTATCACTATGAGACTCCATGGATGATTTGTTTCGATGTACAAAGAAAATGATTTTGTTTTTCGTTTTTCTCGACAAAGTTCTACACAATGGATTGATTATGAATCACTTTCGTATTTTCAATCGGCTACTAAGACCACATATAATATTCTTTAACATTCTCTTTTTTTCTCCGAAATAGTATAGGCTCATATGTAATGATGTCTATGTTGTCAGATTATCTCAAAGACGAAATAAAAAAAATTGAGCATATTGACTTGACTTGACTCGAAATTTTCAAGTCAAAAAGACCGGTAGCTATGATCGACCAACACAAGTCAAGTCAAGTCATGACGAAAAAAAACTTTTCCCTTGACAAGTCAAGTCAAGTCTTGAGAAAATTTCTATTTTCGTTTTCAAGTCAACCAAGTCATTTTTGACTTGACTTGACTTGGAGTTAAGTCATTTTTGACTTGACTTGCCCATCTCTGCTAAAAACACGTTCACTTGTAGTTGATGAAGCTGGGATTGATAGAAGTAGTAAAGCTAAACGATATAGTTGCGGAAAAATCGATGAATGCTTCTTCCACCATAGCAAAATATTTTCACCTTTTTGATAATTTACTTTCATTTTCATATATTCGTTAACTTCATAATACATTTGATTCTCATCTTCATCTGAGAGGTTGATACAAATTCTCGTAAAATATCGTCCACCGATACATCATCACGTTTTGCTCGCTTATTTCGTCGATTCTTTCGTGTATTATTATCCGAAGTTATGATGTCACTAGTTACCGGTTCGGTCCGGGTGCAAATGTATACCCGGACCCGAACCGATTTTCAAGATATTACCCGAAACCTTGTTCAAGGCGTAGCCGCTGTTAAAATAAACATAGAACTAACGGCTGAATATAATCGAAATTACTTACTCGTTACAGCATACAATGGTTTAGTTTGTTCATATGAATCTAAAAATAAAAATCGAATAAAGAAAAACATCGTTAAATTTACAAATAGTGAACTCTGTTATGGTGACATCTTCACCGTAGATAGAAAATGGTACAGGAAGTCGTTGTATTCATTATCATTGCTAGCAGTGAATCTCTTTTAGATATTTGACAATCTCGATTGCATTGTAGAACATTGAAAATAAATCTCATGATAACAACGAGCACACGCGTTTCAGTTGCACTTAAGCTAGGATTTTGACTACTGGTTTACGAGATTGAACCCATATTTTATCTAGAATTTACAATCAATAATCGATAAACTTACGTTTAGTTCAATACTTACCGTATTTGTAATATTTGTTACAGTAGTTTGATTTCTAACTAATATCCAGAGGTTTATTATTAAACTTCGAGTCAAGAACAGATTCGAATCTAAATCAAAATGATTTCACTTCAAACTAAAGAAAATATTTTACTAATATTTGTCAGATCTACGTTTGTGAAATTCGATAACCTAAAACTCCGTGCTGATTGATGAATTCGAACGGAAAAAATCGTGTTTATATCCAATAATGGAAAGTTTTCAAGAGTTGTATTCAAAATTTTCGATTGACATATTGCTCCACCAAGCAGCGACCAAATTAATTTCACTTTCTAGGAAGTATTTGTCTTGTTTTTCCGTGTTGACTAACTTTTTCGAACGTTTTGATTTAATATTTATATTCGCACAAACACTCATGTTTATTTGGTGTGAATTTCTCATTTTCTTTTTCGTTTTTTCTTTTGTATTTTCGTTTACATACAATTGACGGCTACTTCAAATACATTACCCATTATCGAAATAAAAAGCAAGAGAAGAAGAAGAAAGAAATTTCGATTTCATTTTCTTTTTATAAAAAGAAACCTGTTCGATTCCATGAATGATTCGTGTGTTTTGCAATTAAAAGAATATTTCAATTCTAATCCTTATCGAGAACATGCCATGAACGAACCATTTAAATTTAAAACACGTCGACTATCAAATAGTTCATTCGAACAATTGATTAACAAAAATGAAACACTTGATCGTACGAATTATAAACTTCGAATGAAATCACATTTAAATGTTGACAATTTCAATTCAACTTGTCGACATCGTCAACAAACAGCTCGAAATCCTCCAATACGATCAGCTAAAACAACAAAAACAATAAAATCCATAGCAACTGATCAATTAACTCGAGTCGAAGGCAATGCCGTACCCGTGAATACGTTAAACGATCTCATACGTCAATATCACCAAGAAGAACTTCGACTTACTCAACAACCGAATCAATATTTCGATACTTTACTTGATTATCCAATCAACGATCGAATTGTTTTCAAACCGCCGTCGTTTCTTAGGAAACAACCGCATAAACAAGTTCAAACTCTAACTGAATATCGTTTCGATTCGGGCACATCATGTCCTCCGGCACAACCTCGTGTATTTTCATCGACAATCGATCGATCGAATCTCCTGACTAAACGTATTCAAACATCTCGTGAAAAAATTCATCGTCATACAGAAAAACAAATTTGTATTTGTAAGAAATTGAATATTATCGATCCGTTTAACGACAAAAACAGTCCATCGAAACTCTCATCCAACGGGTACATATTTCCACCGATTCGAGCATTCGGTTATTTTCGAAGAAAATCAAACGAACAAACACCTTTATTGATTAAGAAAAAAATCGAAGGATCAACAGATTCACTCGATGATCTTGACAATCCACCAAATACTCAAATAAACATTGTTATCAATCATTGAACAATGAATTAAATACTGATTTTTTGCCCGGTAAATAAACATAGGTCATTGTATATAAATAAAAATTGACGAGACTGTAAACAAGAAGAAATTCGTTCGATGAAGTTTCAAGCAGAGTTGAAAGTTCCAATAGAATTTAAACAGAATTTTATTCTATTACTGATAACATTTTGCAGCTACCAAGTTTTAAAATTCTGAATTCTACAACTGCTGATTTATTTAGCCCAGATTTAAATACTAAGAAAGAGTTTATTTTAGTAAAATATTCCTCATGAAATTTTCGACAAAATGAGATATTTTTATTATTTTAAACTATCTTTCTTCTCCTGAAATATGCAGAACAAATAGTTCACTCCAAATCGGACAACTTTCAAAAAGAACATTTTCATCAATGTTTTATTGTAATTTAACTATTAAGTGATTGTGAGGAAGGTTGACATGATTTTGTATTTAGTTTTTTTCTTTCTCTTCCTTTTTATTATTAAAATTAATTAGAAATTATCGTAAAACGTTTCCCTCCGTCAGTTGTTTTAACAATGAATATCTGTTTCATTTTCTTCTCTTTCGTATACGAATAGTGAAATGGAAGATAACAACTTACAAGTTTGATTCGTCCGTGCCTTTTCCGTTCCATTATTCGTATACGAAAGAAAAGAAAATGAAACAGATGTTCATTGTTAAAACAACTGACGAAGGAAAACGTTTTACGATAATTTCTAATTAATTTTAATAATAAAAAGGAAGAGAAAGAAAAAACTAAATACAAAATCATGTAATTTAACTAAAACTGACTCAATTATGTACTTCATATTGAAAAAAAGTACAGTTTTCTCTAATTTCGAATTCTTTGGAATATACAAAGCATATAAATGAAATGAACTTGAAAACTGTTGTTCATAGTTTGTAGTCCTTTGTACCATATTTTTCTGTTTCTCAATGCAAAACATTTCAAGTAACAAAAAAGTTTCATTTATTTCGTAAAAACATAAAATATACACTTAAACTAGCTCTTATTCGTCGATGATAGAGCTTTTCGAACTGTATCTGATGGTGTTAGAGAGCACTCTAACATACACTTTCTTTTCTCCCTATTGTATTTTTCGTTTCGTTCTCTTGTTTCGGTCCCTCGATTTTCGACCCATATGTTGTGCATGTGTACGATTGCCGAATGTCCTTATCTTTCTTTCTTTGTGGCTCTCTTCCTCTCTCTCTCTCTCCCTCACCTCGATTTCTCGAATGTCCTTGTCTAACGTCACAATTTCTCTTCGTTTCCTCGTCTGGACCTGGATGTCCTTCCTTGTATAAATAGTTACGTTTTTCTTCGAATAAACGAGTTCAGTTTAGTTTGAATTAGACAAGAAGAAATCTAGAGGAGACAAGACAGATTAGGCTGTTTTGCTCTCTCAAAAGAAATCTTTTCTTTTTTTTTCTCTCCCTCTCCTCTCGTCTTCTTCTTGTTACGGCGTTGCCCGTAACAGATGGTATATTCTGTTTTGATTTACAATGAACAATGAATTCATGAAGAATATTTTTTTTTTAAAATAACCTTTTCCTTAATTATTCTTTGTCTTTCGATTTACCGGAATACAAGGAAAATAAATCGACAGACTAATTTGAAAGTATTCAACTAAATAAATACAGTCAAAATTTTTAATAAAAAAAAAAGATTAGCAAACAAAGAATTGTGTATTTCGAATGATTTTTATCATCGAGGTCATTGAGTTGAAGTTGAAAATCATATTGATTTTCAGATAAGAAATTTAAATGATTTGATTACATGCCTAAATCGAATGAAAAGGAAAAAAAAATTATTCGGTTCAAGGTAAATCGATAAAACGACCTTAATTTAGCGCACTCGCACTCGCACACACTTATTCAATTTTAATGATGCAACGCGCGCAGATCGTATCGCAAATGTGTATAAGGGGGAATGTGTGACGTGTGTGTAAATTTATTATAATAAAATGAGAAGAAAAAAAGATTGTTCTTTTTCGTTTTCGTGTAAATAATTGACGATTGCACAATACAACAAAACAAAAGGACTGACACACCTATCTGAAGAAACATAGACGACAATGACACAAGGAAATATAGAATAAGAAATATTAAAATGAGATGTAAA